>OCQC01000341.1_pt1 | contig 55008 bp, 44 predicted proteins | sample 1538401 | NCBI WGS metagenome assembly OCQC01 (sample SAMN04571689, study PRJEB22368) | human gut metagenome | biome: human gut; material: stool | host: Homo sapiens | place: Luxembourg | collected 2012-08-03 | reverse complement strand
CGTCGCACCGATACAATGAAGTTCACCTCTTGCAAGCATAGGCTTAAGCATATTTCCTGCATCCATCGCACCATCTGTTTTTCCTGCACCTACTATCGTGTGCAGCTCGTCGATAAAGAGGATTATCTGACCCTCACTCTTTTTTACTTCCTCAAGAACAGCCTTAAGTCTTTCCTCAAACTCACCTCTGTATTTTGCACCTGCAACAAGTGCTCCCATATCAAGAGCAAATATCTTCTTATCTTTAAGTTCACCCGGCACATCGCCTCTCACGATACGCTGTGCAAGTCCCTCAACTGCTGCCGTTTTGCCGACACCCGGTTCACCGATAAGTACCGGATTGTTTTTATTTTTTCTCGAAAGAATACGGATAACATTCCTTATCTCGCTGTCCCTGCCGATAACAGGGTCCATCTTTCCCTCTTTTGCCCTCTCGACAAGGTCAGTTCCGTATTTTTCAAGTGTATCATAAGTTGCCTCAGGATTGTCACTTGTCACACGCTGGTTTCCCCTGACCTGTGAAAGTACCTGAAGAAATCTTTCTTTCGTTATCTGACACTGTTTAAAAAGTGCCTTTACTTCTCTGCTCGGATGTGCGAGAAGACTAAGGAACAAATGCTCAACTGAAACATACTCGTCTCCCATACGCTTAGCTTCGTCTTCCGCATAAATAAGAGTTTCATTAAGGTAACGGTCGATACGCATATCACCGCCCGTAACTTTCGGACGCTTATTTAAAAGTCCATCTATCTGTGCAAGAAATACTTCAGGCTCAATACCCATCTTCTCAATAAGCTTGCTTATAAGACTGTCATCAACTTTCATCATAGATGCAAGTAAATGTTCCTCGCCCATCTCCTGATGACCGTAATCCATAGCGATTTTTTCGCATCCCTGAACAACTTCCTGTGATTTCTGAGTAAATTTACTGATGTTCATATAATCTCCCCCTCTCTGTGAGATTGCCGTTATTGTTCACATCTGCCGCGACATTAACAGCTTGATAATTATTTTGTCCCAATATATAAAAATCTATAGATAAGTAACAAATAACTTTATTTTTCTTATCTGCAAGAAATAATAGCACTGATTGTTAGCACTGTCAAGAGGTGAGTGCTAATTTTTGAGTTTTTTTTGCAAACCTTGATTTTACGGGGTTTGCAACACTTTTTCTTGATTTCATACCCATTGTAAATGCAATATCACTACTTCTAATTGTGGACACTCATGTTAAATATGACTTAATCTTGATGTGGATAACAGAGGAAAAGCAATATATTCAAAAATCTCTCTCAAATCACTGTCAGCCTGTTCGGATACTTCTACTTCATATATCATAAGCCATAATCCTTGCGAATGTCAGCAAAGGCTTTCTTCGCATTTTTTGTCCGTCCAGCCTGCATATCCGCATATCCTTTCTCCAATTCCTCATTGAACTCTGCTTCTGATAATGTGCTGATGTCAGCAGGTCTGGCAGATGGTATTTTTACTTCAAACGGAAGTCCTCTCTGTAAGATAATCTGTTTATAAAACATATTGATAGCACTGGAAGCAGGGATACCAAGTGTAGACAGGATACTTTCTGCTTTTTCTTTGACATCTGGTTCAATCCTTGCATATAAATTTGCTGATTTTGTAGCCATATAAAACATCTCCTTTCGTGAGTAGTGTTTCCATCTATCTTTATTATATGCAAATGTCCGCACAATAGCAATACTAATTTTACGCTCCAATAATCCGATAAGTTTTGAAAACTCACGCTTAAATCCCAAACGGAGCAGCCGGAGAATCTGCTTCAACTACACCAAGCTGATAACCACCATTTGTAAAATAGATAATTTTCTTAGATTAAATTTTAAAGAATTTGAGAGAGTCGAATCACTTATCAGCGAACTATATAAGGAATATAACAATCTGACACCCGGCAGACACACTATGGTAACTGCCTTATTTCAGATACTTGTCACATATCTTTCAAGATGCTGCAAAACAAAATCTTCCATTGAATCAGGTTTCCAAAGCAGTAACTATTTTTCAAGAATGTTTAAACAGACATATGGGGTATCACCTAAAGAATTTAGGAGAGGGTGAAAAATTATCATCCTCTCCTATTATCATTAATAAAATCCATGAGCTCTATTATAAGCATTACATATCATATTTGAATTTTTTATCAATATATACATTGCGATAAATGGACCTATTCCGCACAAAAGCAATCCAAAAATAAGCCATAATAAAACCGTCGTACCATTTTCCTGAAAATTCATTCCATATTTAGGTGCATTTGCTGCAAGTCTGTTTCCAAGTTTGTAATACCAATACCATGAATATATACCACAGGTTATAAATGATAATACGATAAACTGCACTAATCCTGCCGTACTCTGACCGTCACCTTCGCAAGCGATATTTACATCATGTGCCATTTTATATAGAAAATAGTAACCATAAATGCCACAAGTTATAAGATTAAGAAGTATGTATGAAATCAATCCTCTGTCGTCTTTTAATTTCTCTCCGTTATAATATCCCTGCCCTGAATTTGGATTCGAACCATTAAAACTCTGACGCACCTCATTGATTGCACTTCCTAATTCTTTTTCAGTAGAATTGAACATATCATTTGCAGCCTTTGAAAACGACTCCGCCGATGAAAACTGCGTCCCACAATATGGACAAAACTTTGTATTATCAGGAATCGGTTTTCCGCAATTTTTACAATACATATCATTCCTCCTCATTTTCATTTTTTGATTATTTTTAAAATTTGAAATATAATATTATGCTGTGGTTCAAAAACCACAATATCATTATTTCCAACTATCATTCTATACAGATATACTGCACAAAATAACAACAAAACAAAACCTATAAACACTTTATATATTACTGCATTTATTTTGTTTCTCATAAGAAAAACACAAACCATGCACGGTGGAAAAATAAACAATGGATGATAATAAAATGCCTTTTTAAAATCCAATCTCAGACAGGCTAACCATGCTCTCGACATACCACAACCTGCACAGGATACTCCCGTGATAAATTTAATCGGGCATGTTATCCCAAAACATTCCAAAACAATATATAAGATAACAACTGCCGCAATAGCTGAAATCATTCCTCTTTTTTCTTTGATTAAATTTTTTACCATCATTGACATACCAGCCCATATCAGTATTTATTAATCAGCATTTTACATTATATGTTACTGTCTGTTATATTTTGTAATTTTTAGCAACTATTTTGTAACTTTTGACACTTTCACATCAGTAAGCAGGATTTGCAAATCCCATAATATGTGCTCTCTTAAAATCTGAACGATACCAATATGAAGATGATTTATAATATGTATATATTTTTACTTTCCTTGTGGCATTAGTCCCAATGCCTGTATTTCCCTCTGCCATTGTCAATGAATTTCCATTTACTGCTATCACTATGCCTGTATGATCTGGTGTTATATCTTCATCATTATCAATCGCCGCAAAATCCCCAACATTTGGTGTGTAATCATTTACTGTTGAATTTTTATTCATGCTTACACCTGTTCCTGAATTATACCATGACGCAAAACTGTGGTATCTTCCTAATGCATTATAATCTTTAGCCCACAATGATGTAGACGCATATTTTGGTACTATTGAATTTATTTTACTATTTGAATATCCTGCATTTGCCATTGCCGTTCTTGCAATATAATCGGCATAGATAACGCAATATGGTGTAAGATAACTTGCTCCATACCATTTCTGATAAAAGCGTCCCGCTGTTCCCACTGAAGTAACCGCAAGATTGTATATATTCTGTTGAACATTTCCATTTGGGGCAGACGGCTGTTGGATTTGCGGATTTTGTGACACCGTTGACTGCTGCTTGGATTTCAGATTATTTTCAACATCACTGCTTAACGCAAACGCATACTTATAACCGCCTGATACCGGATATTTTATCTGTGTATAATTCCCTTTAGTTCCTAATATCATAACATTATCATTTTTTGCGACATAACCATAATATTTTCCACCGTTTCTTCTGTATGTATTAAATCTGCCATTTGATTTATATGTACTTCCACCGGTAGCCGTCAAAATCCTGTTAGTAGCAATATATCCCGTTTTTGTCCTGTTTTTTGCAATCGGATATGTCACTTTTGAATACTTTCCAGTAACAGTAATAACTTTAATCTCATCGGTCGCGTATATCCAGCCATATCCTCTTGTTAATGCAGTATTAGAATAAACTCTCGTATTAGAGGTATTTATCGTATAACATTTTCTGGTTGCTGCTCCCGCTTTTTTTGTATTTGTCCCTGCTATAAAAGAACCTGCCAAAATAATAAGTGCAAAACAAATAAATTTTAAATTTTCTCTCATAAACTTCTTCATAAAAACCACCTGTCCTTTCTTTTTTTTAAGAATATATCACGCTCTTTTGCATATCATATAAGCGTTTCCGGTCTTTTCATATATTCTTACTGACCTTTTGTTTGTTAGCGTTAAGGATAGCCGCAATCCGGCTTACTGCCTGCTCATATAAAATAAAGACTTTGCCTACCAATTCCTTAACTTGAATTTAGTATAACAAAGTCTTTATATAAAAATTTATAATGCTCTTTTTATCAAAAATAATGTAACTTTTGACAACTCTTTTATTTAATTTTTACTTTTTTTACCGAGCTCCACGCACCCGTATATGTCTTTCCGCCTATCTTTGCAACTTCTCTTATTCTAAAATAAAAAGTTTTCTTTCTCTTAAGCCCTTTTCCTGTCCACTTTCCGTTTTTCAGGTAAGGATATGTCTTTGATGACATTGATTTTTTAAACTTTGAATTATTTGCTGCCTGTATCTGGCATTTAACATTATTATATTTTTGTTTCTTCCATGTACAATTTATTTTTCCTCCGGATAACGCCTTTACTTTAAATTTTGAAACCTTTCCCGGCAATACGGTAACTTTTACATTCTTCTCCTTACCATAATATTCGTCTGTCTCATCAACAATTATGGTTATCGTCGCTTTTCCGCATCCTTTTATACTGACAAGACCATCTCTGCTTACTGTCACAACTTTTTTATTTGAACATAAATAAGTAACCTCTCCAGTGCCGGTCACTCCTTCATCAATATAAAACTTTGAGTTTCCTATACGCTTAGTCACCGAACTCTTTGCATAAATCTGAGCATCCTCTTTGTCATCATCCGGACTTTCCGTCGGAGTCTGCGTCGGTGGTACAGTTATTTTAGCCGTAGGTATCGGTGTCGCTGTAGGACTTTTGGTCGGCATCACAGTCGGTGTAGGGCTTGGTGTTGCCGTAGGACTTGGTGTCGGCTTTACTGTTGGTGTCGGACTTGGCGTTGCCGTAGGTGTCGGACTCGGACTTGCTGTTATTGCCGGTGATGTTGTGGCACAAGTCGGTGTTTTTGTTGGCACAGGTGTTTCTGTTGCAACACCTGTTGGCATATCATTTGCATTTGTATTATATTTATTCATCCCTGTTACAGTGAAATATACTTTTATTATATCGCCTTTTTTTACAGGGCAGACACCCAGACCATCAATAGATGTTTTTTTACTGTCAACAAGTGTTAAACAATCATCCTTAACCGGTCCTTCATATATATTTTTAATATTATATCTATAACTATATTCATCACTTGACCCTGCAAAAGACCATCCCCCCTCAGCATTTACTTTATACTTATCTGCTCCGACTGTCACATAAGTAGGCACAAGTTTAAAATCATAATTTAAGGCTCCATTGTATAAATTCGTTGAAAGTATCATTAAAAATATATTATCAGTATCATTTTCTGCTTCATAACTTATAGAATAATTTCCATCACCTATAACATCAACATTTTTCTCTCCCCATATATCCTCAGTCCATTTATCATCTGATACATAGTTAAATCCAACATTAAATCTATCCATATTACCCTTTGTGGCATCTGATACCGTCCCATCTGATGCGACTGTTCCGGCATAAGACCATAAATTAATATTTGACAAATTTATATGTAAAGCGGGACGCACAGCTACAGTCGTACCGTTCACAAGACCGTAGTAGTTGCTGCCTGAGCCGTAGCTAAATACACTTGAAGCAATACAAGCTGAGCCGCCCGGCGTACGCAACCACCAATTTCCATTGTCCAAAAATGAACTATTAGTAGTTGTCCATGCCCCACATTGTTTAGCATATTCCGTATTCTTTGCTTCTCTTGTTCTACTGCTCACATTATATTTACTGTCAAATCCATATGATGTATTAGCTGCCTCAGAAACTGCCAACAGATATACTTTATCCCATGTATTATTTCCTCCATCTGTTCCATAATCCGTATTATCTTCATTTACCACATAAGTTGTCTTTATCGCATTCTGCTCTGCCCCTGAAAACGCATTGTCTAAGAAATTGTCAATTATAAAACTTTTTTTATCCTTATTTACTAACTCACCATATCCATTAAGCCAGCTTCTTATTGTACTGTTTTCCCATGTAACATCTGTCTTAGTTTCATTATATGCTTTTGAGTCAAGGTTCTGGTCTGCAACAACAAACGCATCATCACCGTTTACGGACAGCACCCGCCACTTTATCGGCTGCTTTGCATCACTCTTATCGGCTACACCATCTCCGTTTGTATCGTTCTGCCAGTAATTTCCGAAATATATGCAGTCCCAAGTCGATACTCCGCTGCTGTACGTTGTGGGATTGTTCAAACCATAATTCTGAACATTTTCCTTAGCCATTGTAGGAATATATGATATATTTCCGAAAGCCATAGAACATCCCAAAACTGATACTAATAATTTTTTAATTCTATTAATTTTCATATTATAGCACCTCATTTCTAAAATAAATTCAAACAAAAAATATCTGCTAAAACAGTTCTACTCTCTTATTTTAACAGATATTTTTCCTTATAAATTACAATGTAATTATTATCAATTTTTTTGTAAAATAAAGCAGGATTTTGTAATATTTTTAACAATGTCAGACTTAAGCTATTATCTAAATTCCCATATTTTTATCCAACATATTTTTTGATATAGTACAATCCTCTTTTTCCATATTTACTGCTCACATATGAACTCCATGTATAAGTCGTTACCTTTATAGTATTTTTTCCGTCTGAATTTGCATCAGTTACCGTAAAACCTGAATCCATAACAGCTATTATTGACATTGAATGTTTACTCTGACCTATTCTGTTACTTGTTCTGATGTGAGCACCTACACCTGCGGCAGTTACGGCAGCTTTCATTTTCTGTGCTGTTAATTTTCCCGGTGCAACACGACCTGATACATCTTTAAACTTTCCCGTTGCACTCTTATCATGGCATCCGTACAATTTATATGCTATATATCTCGCATATCCGCAGCACTGGCTTCCTGCCATATAAACCTTTTTTCCGTTTACTTTTGCATAATAACTGTTTGTATATTTGCCGCCAATTCTGTAATCAGTCATTGCTACTCCATTAACTGTAAGCAGATTTCCTGAAATACTGTATGTACCTGTATTTGTCTGTGTGGTATTATTGTTGCTGTTGACATTGTTGTTTACATTGTTATTTCCTGCTCCACCTTTCAGATAATTATTAACATCTGAATTAGTTGCAAAGGCATACTTAAATCCTCCTGAAACCGGATATTTTATCTGTGTATAACCACCTCTTGTGCCTAATACCATAACTCTGTCATTTGCTGAAACATAACCATAGTAACTTCCGCCATCTCTTTTATATGTATTAAATTTTCCACGGGATGTGTATGTTGTTCCACCTGTTGCCGTAAGTATCGCACCTGTTGAAATATATCCTGTCTTTGTTCTGTTACCTGCCGGATATGATACCTTGGAATATCTTCCTGTTACCGTAATAACTGTTACTTGATCGGTTGGATATATCCATCCATATCCTCTTGTTAATCCTGTGTTTGAATACACTCTGGTATTTGAAGTATTAATCGTATAACATTTTCTGGTTGCTGCTCCTGCCTTTTTTACATTAGTTCCTATAGCAAATGAACCTGCTAAAATAATAAGTGCCAAACAAATAAATTTTAAATTTTCTCTCATAAACTTCTTCATAAAAACCACCTGTCCTTTCTTTTTAATAAAAATATATCATGTCATTTTGCATATTATATAAGCCCTGCTATGCGTAGCTGCTATACCCTTACTTACCTCTTGTTTGTATCAACGGTATTCTCAATCCGCTTCGCTGTTTACTTATATAAAATAAAGACTTTGCTTACCAATCCTTTATCTTGATTTAAGTATAACAAAGTCTTTTAATAATTTATTTAATTGTATTTTTTAGCAATAATAATGTAACTTTTAGCACTTATTATTTATTGCTTGTTTTATTATAATTATTGTTTTTCTTCTTAACTTTTATTAAAAAATAACGCTTGTTTTAACCCCTTATATATTATTCAATAACAAATTTTTCCTTTGCCGGATATGTTATCGCATATTCAAATGCAATCTCTTTAACAGACAACGGATTAACTTTTATATCCCATGTGCATTTGCCTGTAGCTTCATCAAGTACAACATCATCAATCCTGTTTAACATAACTTCTACCCCATCCACCTTTGAAACTGGTATCCTGTCATAAAGTCGAAGTGCTATTGTGCATTGCAGATTATTTGTGACCTCAAATATATATTTATATCTTCTTATTATTTTTCCCTGCAGCTTTTTGCTGCTCACTTCATCTGCCACTTTCCTGCTGTTGATTTTTACTCCTTTAACGCTGCCTAAATCAATCTTTAAATTTTCTGCCTTGTCAACATTCAGGAAACATCTGCGTACATAATCAGAATCAAGATATATGTCAAGCCAGCCTGAAATCATATCATATTCTTTCAAACCTTTAACATCAACATAAAAATATTCATTTTGTCCTTTTCTTGGAATTGCAAAATAATTTTTAAATATTTCTATTTTTTTCTGCCAGACCGCAACCTCATTTTCGCATTTTGGAAGTAATGTCATTTTCCACGGTAATTCAAATTCATGTAATATATCAGAATTGTTTTCTCTTACATTTACCGGAGTCATTTCAAGCATATCTTCTTTAATTCCATGCCCCCTTCTTCTTTCCCCGGAATCATTTGCCTGTAATGCCGTCATTTCCTCCTGCTTATCCACACCAAAATCATCGGTATATAGACTGAATGTATCTCCTGCATCTTGCATTTTCTTTATATATTGCGTATCTAATGCATCTTCAAGAAGATTATACTCATATGTATTAATTCCACTTGATAAAGTAATTTTTACATTATCAAACCTTTCATCAGACTTTTGATTATTAATTTTTGCAAACATAGTCATTGTGGCATATGGTTCATCTGATTTAACATCAATTTTATAATATGGCTCCCATGAAATTCCAAATGTTTCATATCCAATTTCTATGAAATATTCTCCTCCGGGTTCAGCTATCATATCCAATATTAACATCCGTTTTCCTGCATACTTATCAGAACAATCGCTACATTCATCTTCATCATCCATGTTATGAGCAAGTTTATTTATACTATTCACCAGTTGATTTGCTTCATCCAAAAGGTTAGCATACATTTTTTCAATTTTGTCACACTCTTCCTGCGTTTTATCTGTAAAATCAGACTCTAAAATATCTTTCTGCATTTTCTTAACCAGCTCATATCGGCTAAACAAATTATTTTGTTTTTGCTTCCTTGCCAATTCTTCATCACTTGGCAGCCCGGCTGGCTGTTTCATACACCTTACTTCCGATTTAGAATAACAAAGCAAACCTTTTGAAGTTCTTACATTAACATTTCTCGTAGCATCACTTAATTCGATAAGGACATTTGTTCTCTGATTTTTTGGCACAAACTTTCCCCTTTTCAAAATTTTAGCTCTATTTCTGAAAATTTTCACATCCGCATATTCCATCTCAACAATGCAATCACTGTCATTAATAAGGTAATCCGTACTGCCCCAATTGGGTACTCCCATTCCCATATCCATTTCATATTCAGGCATTAACCCTGTTTTTACAGCGTCATATTCTTTATCTAAAATTTTCACCGGAGTTTCAACCTCTGTATTGCCCTCATCTTCTATGTCTAATTCCTCATCAATAAATGGATTTACTGTATCCTCGTCATCATCATCATTATCGTTGTCACCTTTAAACTCCATTATTCCGGCACAATATGGACACTTAAGAAACTGTTCCGCATTGTAAAAATGTCCCTTTTTACATCTTCTTAAATTCATGTTGTTTACCCTCCTTATTTTTATTATCTCTGGTCTAATAACAATGATGAGTAATTTAAGTCTTCACCGTCATATTGGTCAAGATTTAAATCAGCCGTACTATAATCACTATTTCCACTCTGCTTCTCCTCAAGTGCCATTTTCTGACCTTGTAATAATTTATCAAAAGCATATGTATCCATATAATACTCACCATCAACTTCATAAATATATGATGCAACTGTTTGAGTATCCTCTCCTTTGTCACCGCTCATTCTAAATGTCATATCTGACTTTATACATCTCTGCAAATTACAGCCCGTTTCTACAACATCTTTCATTGTTTTGTTCAATGTTTCTATTGTATCAACATCTCCGCCATCTTCATCATCATCTTCACTTAAAGCATTGTTTAATTTCTGAACATCAAATTCTTCAAAACTGCTTTGTTCAAAACTTATCTCAACATTACTTCCATACACTTCCTGCAATATTTTTTTCAATTCATTAAGATTTTTCTGCATACTGCTTTCATCTTCAGGATATTCAAAATTTTCAATATTATTATCAGGTGTCAGGTCATTTAGCTCAGTGCCGGAATAATCCTGTATGGCTTTTAGATATTTGCTCTGCACATCATATATCTGCGAGTCCTCATCATAATAATCTTCATCCGTTTCCATATCATCTATATCTTCCACATCTTCTGCATAACTGCTTCCACTTTCACTTTGAGTATTATAACTTCGATTGTTTACAACTGAACTACCCACACCACATCCTGAAAATGCAAGCATACTACAACATATAATACATAAAAATCTTTTTCTCATATAGTAATTCCTCCTTGTATCTTGTAAATTAAATATCTCGCTGATTCGCTCGGATGAAACAAATTTATTTGTTCCATCCGAGTTTTACCTTTGCGTAAAAAAGTAAAGACTTTGTATATTAAACTATTATTCCTAATTTAATATAACAAAGTCTTTTTTGAAAAATATTTAATTGTAACTTTTGTCAATAAAAATGTAATTTTTAGCACATAATATAATTATATTTTCAAATATCCAAACAAAAATATTACAATTTTTAATTATCTAATATTTAAATTTACTAAAGCATATGTTCCTGATAATCCCGCATATTCTGATGCTATCTGACAATCTATTTTTAACTGTGATACACCACTTACATCTATTGTCACATTCTTAGGTATCATTTCTGCTTTTAAATCAGTATATTGTGCTAATAATTTTCCATCTCCATATATCAATAATATACAATCGTCTTTATATTTATCATCACAATGACCATATGTAAATGATAACATATTACATTTATTGTCTAAATTATATATTACAGAATTGCTATTTCCATTGCTACTGCTATATATATTATATACCACTGAATTCTGGTACATATATCCCGCCATCTGTACTGATTTATTATATTCTACTGCTCCATATGTTTGATATGGTTCTGATATATCAACCACCCTTGTTCCCGTAGATATGTCCACTGCTTCATTTGAATTTTTCTCATGAAACTTTATATTTGACAATCCATATGTTCCTGACAAACCCGCATATCCTGATGCTATTTGACAGTCTATTTTTAACTGTGATACACCACTTACATCTATTGTCACATTTTGTGGCATCATTTCTGCTTTCAAATCAGTATATTGTGCTAATAATTTTCCATCTCCATATACCAGTAATATACAATCATCTCTATACTTTCCATCATAATGACCGTATGTAAATGATAACTTATCGCATTTATTATCTAAATTATATATTACAGAATTGCTATTTCCATTGCTACTGCTATATATATTATATACCACTGAATTCTGGTACATATATCCCGCCATCTGTACTGATTTATTATATTCTACTGCTCCATATGTTTGATATGGTTCTGATATATCAACCACCCTTGTTCCCGTAGATATGTCCACTGCTTCATTTGAATTTTTCTCATGAAACTTTATATTTGACAATCCATATGTTCCTGACAAACCCGCATATCCTGATGCTATTTGACAGTCTATTTTTAACTGTGATACACCACTTACATCTATTGTCACATTTTGTGGCATCATTTCTGCTTTCAAATCAGTATATTGTGCTAATAATTTTCCATCTCCATATACCAATAATATACAATCATCTCTATACTTTCCATCATAATGACCGTATGTAAATGATAATTTATCATATTTATTATCTAAATTATATAATACATAGTTACTATTTCCATTGCTACTGCTATATATGTTATAAACCACTGAATTTTGGTAAACATATCCTGCCATCTGCAACGACTTATTATATTCCGCTGCCCCATATGTTTGATATGGTTCTAGTTCTGTATCATTTGTTTTTTCATTTTCTTGTGGTTTATTCGTAGGCTCTGTTTCTCGTGTTGGTTCTACTGTCGGCTCTGGCCTATATGTTGGTTCCGCCGTAGGCTCTGGTTTATGTGTTGATTGTGGTTTTTCTGTCGGTACTGTAACAATTTTGTTTCTAACCACTTTTACACTACATCTATAATTTTTATTTTTATATTTAGCAACAACAGCAGTATTGCCTACATTCTTTGCCATAATTTTTCCATTTTTTACTACTGCTACACGCTTATTCAAACTACGCCATTTTACTTTTTTGGCTGCTGCTCCAATCAATCTTACTTTTATCATCTTTCCTTTTTTCAATGTAACAGACTTTTTACTTAATGTTATATGCTTTTTTGCATCAACATTTTTCAAATTTAAGTTTCCAAATAATATAGAAACCATACAAACAACAACTAATACATTTAACTTGATACTTTTCTTCATATAAATCATAACCTCACTTTCTCTTTTATAAATTATTTTATTCAATGTAAAAGACTTTATATAAACAAATTAATACTCTGTTTACTAAATTTATATATTAGATTTTAAATTTTTATACTCTGTCATAATCTAATACTTATAAATACAAACTCTTTTCATTTATAATTCTATATAATCAATACAAGACAATATCATCTCCAGAAAAAATACCCTCACAGAAAACAGTTCCATCTTTTGATACAAAGTAATATCCTAAGTTAGTAAAATGGTCTTGTACAAACTCACTTATTTTTATAGCCCAGTATTTTTTTCCTTTAAATTTATATGGAGTATCAGCAGTTGAGACATAGGCATATTCACTACCCATAAAAGTTTTTACTTTTTTTACAGCCTGCTTTTTCGTAATATTTCCCTTTGCTTTTTTTACTATAATAGTACACTTTAATATTTTACCATTTACTTTAGCTGATATACTTGTTTTTCCTACTCTGCGTCCAACAATTTTATTTACCTTTTCTGAAGTTTTTGATATATCTGAAATTCTTCCTGTGGCAATTTTACTGTTTTTGTAAGTCCATTTAATCTTTGAAGCATTTCCAATCAATTTTAACTTTTTACACTCACCAACTTTTACAACAATCTTACTTTTGTTAAATTTATATGCCGCACTAGCTTTTTTATCACACAACAGAAATATTGTAAATATACACATTAAAAATATTATTCTTTTTAACTTCATAATTTTCCACCTCTATATATTATAATATCAACATCTACTGTTTTATAATTTCGTTCCGCATGATTCACAGTAGCCGTCTCTCCATGATTTGTCACCAAGTACTCTACCACATGAAGAACAAAATTTTGGTTTTACCGAATTTTTTGCAGCAGTTACATTTGATATTTTTCGTTCTGACGAATTCATCGACATCATATTCGCTTTGTATTCTGAATCTAAATCTAAATATCTCCTTATGTCATAATATACCCTTACCAAAAAACACCCTATTAAAAATAAATATAATAATGTCCATATAGGTTTTCCATACATTTCCTGTCTCCATACCCTTAATACTGATTTTTCTTGTACATATGCATCAAATACAATCATAATGCTAATAAATCCACCAAAAGCCGCCGGAAACTTTAACCATGCAGGTCCATAATCTTTCTTGTGCTGTGGATTAAATATCTTCTTTTCATATTCTTTTTTAGTCATTGAAATTTCCTCCTTAACTTCTGTAAAATCATTAAGTTAAACAGATATTCTCAATCCGCTCTGCTACTTAATCATAACACTATTACTGTTTTGCCTAATATACTTACATAAAATAATAAATAAAGACTCTGTTTACTACATCCTTGTTTTAGATTTAGTATAACAAAGTCTTTTTTGAAAAATATTTAATTGTAACTTTTGTCAATAAAAATGTAATTTTTAGCAATTATATTTTTTATCTGTCATTGCAAAATTTTATTCGTCTGTTCCTATTAAAACTTTTTTTCCTTCAAATGCAAATCCATAATGTCTGATATTTTCTTTTTTCACTCCCGCTTTTAACAGCTCTGTATCATATTTCTTTTCTTCTATCTGTTGCAATGCAGATTTTACCGTTTCTTCTAGTGATTTTTCCATCGAATGATTGATAACTTTAAATTCAAGTATCAATCCCGGTAAATTGCTATTTTCTGTATCTCTCGGTATCATCATTACATCGTATCGTCCAAAACCACTCTCTTTATTTGACTTTATTATATAGTCTTCTCTTTTATCGACCATAAGTCCAAGTACAAATCCATGGTAAAAACGCGATGACTTTCTAGTCATCGCATACAAGTTTGAACTATCGTTCAAACTTAAGCCATTAGCTACTCCTTTACAGTCGTAGCATGAGGCTAAATCCTCCGGGCGTATTCTTGATTCTTCTTTTCCTGCAACATCAAAACTGCTGAATGTATCAAGTGCTATATCATTCATATAACTGTTCATGGCATAAAGGTCACCCGCAAGCATTGCTTCAATAAAATCACCTGTCATATTAGATCCATTGTCAAACCATTCTTCTATCATTATCTCGAACATTTGCTCAACTTCTTTATTTGTTAATTTTAATGTATAATATCTTTTTCTAAAATCTCCTTCATATCTAATCTTGACAACCCTAAGATAACCACTTGCAAGCAACAGACTCCATACAGCATTTTCTCTCTTTTCAAGCTGATTATAAACTATCTGTTCGTCTATCCTTTTCTCTATAACTCCACCCTCAATAAGTATCTCCATTGTCTTTTTAAGATTTGGTGACCCTGTCTTTACTAACTTATTTACAAGTCCATTTGAACTGGAGTCTGCCCAATATGAACCAAACTTTCTTGCTTTAATAAAATTAAGTATCGACCACGGATTATATATATCATTTTTGTTTCCAAAAGTAAATCCATCATACCACTCTTTTACGCTTTGCTTTTTTTCTGACAATTCATATTTATCAAGTGCTAAAAACACTTCTTGTAAATGCAACAATCTCATCCCAATATCCATTTACATATGCTTCCTGCATTGGTGTATCGTATTCATCCAAAAGGATTATTACATTCTTTTTATAGTATCTGTTTAAAAAACATGAAAGATTGTTAATAGCTCTATATATGGTCTCACTTGAGATATTTTTATTTGCATTTATATCTTTTGAATACTCATCTAATTTCTTAAAGAAATTTTTTTCTGCTTCAGACAAAATATCACTCTCCAAAAGATACGCATGACTCTTATAGGTTTCGTTTATAATAGCAACCATATCATTCTTAGCATCTCTAAAAGTATTAGACTTTATCCCCGCAAAACTCATAAATATAACCGGATATGTTCCCTGAATTTCACGATACTTTTTTCTTTCCATATATCCAGTCCCTCAAACAAATCTCCCCTGTCCTTATATTCAACTGAAAAGAAACATTTTAGCATATCCATGTTTAATGTTTTTCCAAAACGGCGTGGTCTTGTTATTAGCGTAACATCATCCTGATTTTCCCACCATTCTTTTATAAACATCGTCTTATCTATATAAAAACAATCATTTTCAATTATCTTATCAAATCTCTGTTTTCCGATACCTACTACTTTCGCCATACAGACACCCCCAAAAAATAAAATTTTTCACGCATTTGTTATTATTCACACATCATCACTTTGCTAATTATATTAGCATTTTGATAATGGAAAGTAAAGAAAAAGAGCCTGTACTTTTATATTAGATTTTAAAATTTTGATACTCTGTCATAATCTAATACTTATAAATACAAACTCTTTTCATTATATTTCTATATAATCAATATAAGACAATATCATCTCCAAGAAAAATGCCCTCACAGAAAACATTTCCATCTTTTGATACGAAATAATATTATCTCTCTTTAATAACTTTATAAATTAAATATTATTTCTTCTTATATTTCTTTATACTTGAAGCCATTATAGCATATCTTTCGCAGTAATATCCGGATGCCGCTCCCATAAATTCTCCTTTTACTGTAACTTTTTTTCCTACATACTTTGACATATTTGCCTTTAAATATGCGCATTGAATCATTATTCTTTTTTCACTTGACTTCTTTTCCCAAATTGAACATTTACACTTTATTTTTTTATTTAAAATCAAGTCATAATTCAATATCTTTTTTCCATTACCTGCTATAGCATGATGTTTTACCACTTTTCCGGTTAAAGTCACCATTTTAAGCTTATCACCGTCATATATCTTAGCTTCGGCACATTAAGTTTTTCCCATAACTCCAGTAAACAACACTGTAATTAACACAATATAATTTAGTATATTCTTTAGATTTTTCAATTTTTCTTCTCCTCCCTCTTTACAAATACAAACCACGGTTATCTTCCCTATTTTTATATAATTTTATTTTTGTGTACTTTTTAGCCTTAAGCATCTTCTTTAGTGCCGCCTTATATTTTTTATAACTTGTTTCCTTTCCATTTATCTTATAGGATGTATAATATATAGTCATTCCGTAAATTTTTTCTTTATGTTTTGCCTGTTTTTTATATGACTTATCGTCCGTTCCTGAATACTCCACCTTTTTAACTGTTTTTCCGTTATTTTTAATTTTATAATATGTCCCCCAATATACACCTGTATGTGCATCGTCGACTAATATAATTTTTGATTTTTTATACCATTCAAATCCATGACATAATAAGACTTTTTTTACCTTACCTTTTACATATCTAAATATTTTTACACTCCCGTCAGCCCAGCAGGCTTCTGGATTTTCTACAACCAGTTCTTTTATTCCATCCCCGTTTAAATCAATGCACGCAAATTTATAATTTTTTGTTTTGTTGACATCAGGGGCACTGGAATAATCCTCTCTCCACTTATATTTTTCTTTACTTAACAGCTTTCTATAGGCAGTTATGGCTTTTTTATTTGTATCTTTTGCATATGTCTTTACAGTTTTTATATTAATTCCCGTTATCATAAGTGCTGCAATCAATATAAGTGATAATATTTTTTTACTTTTCTTCATTCTGTTCATATTCTTGTCCTTTCTTTAATCATATTTTTGCTTTACAACAAATCAGAATAATCAATTCTATATCCACCAGTATATAAAGCATGGTCAGCCAATCCACATCTCAAGCTAAAATATGGATTAGCATTATCTCTCTCTCCTACTTTTTTTACCTTTAATTTTCCATTTTTTATGGTAACTGTTTTTATCCATTCTGACTGCTGTAATCCGCCATATATGATAAATCCTTTATGTCCGATATAGGCATATACCTCACTATGTAACGCTTCTACACTTCCTATCTTTTTAATTTTTCCTTTTTTCCAGTCATATACATAAAATCTGGCTTCTGCCTCTGAAGACCCTGCTCTTACTATCAATTCTGCAACACTATCGTTATCAATATCTGTCAGATAATAGCCGCTAATATACTTCTTTCCTAATGAGTTATCAGTATTATAGCTTTTTACTATCTTTCGATATGCTTTTTTTATTTTTGCAGGCATTTTTTTTACACACTTTTCTTTAACAATTTTACTCAATTTTTTATTATATTTTTGTGCTTTTTTATATTGCCCTTTCTTATAATACTTTAAAACTTTTTCGATATTTTTTGTATCCGAACTCACTGAAGCAGCAAATACATTTACATTATTTGCTAACCCGTTAAAAAACAATATAACAGCTACTACAGCCGCTAATATCCTAATACTTTTTTTCATTATCACAATTCCTCCTTACATCTTTCCTGCTTTTCTTAAGTTTCATATTTATAACTCTTCTTTCAAAAATTTAATACCATCCATATTTTTTAGGTATCTTTTTAACCCATCCCGTCATGGCTTTCTTTTGTTTTCCGTTATATTTGCAGGTATATACTTTATATTTCCAGTCACTTTCACGAACTATAAAATAATATATTTTGTTATTTTCAAATTTAAGTAAACTACCATCACATACTTTCTTTTTTCCTGTTCCATTTAACTTAAAGAAATTAATCGGATAATTACCTGCATCTCCCGAATTTGTACTTGTAACTACATGATTTCTATCCACCAATACATTCGCAACTCCTGATGTCATATATTTTTTTCGTTTCTTTTTTAAATCATAAGCATATAATTTTATACCATCAGCTTCCATGTCTATTCCACAATATAAATACCTTCCACTGCAACCACATACAATATAAGATTTTCCCGATATGATTTTCGTATATTTACCTGTTTTAATATCATATTTGTAAATACAATTTTTAGTTTCATACGACGATATTTTTTTTACAACTGCACTGTAATAAATGATTTTTCCGTTTGTTGTAAAATCAGTAGTCGTATTTTTTGCAATGGTCTTTTTCACTCCATTTTTCTTCATTATAATTTTATATTTATACGACCCTGCTTCTTCATATTGTTTTGCCACAACAGAAATCCCTTTAATAGTTGTATTTCTATTTACACCTCGTTCAGTTACATATTTATCTTTTGCATCAGCATTTTTGCTTACTCCTAAAAATACCATTACCATAAACAACATTATTATAATCTTTGTAATTTTTTTATTCATATATATCAATCCCTTTCGTTTTTATCCATTTAGCGTCCTATTAAAATTTCCATTACAATCTGTACTGAATATCTGATACCTGCCTTTGCATATCCGCTAATATAAAATTTGTTACAAGGCTGTTAGCAACTGTCATTCTTTCATAGTCCTCACGCTTTTCCTGATTTCTTTCTATTGCAAGTAAATGATTTATATTATCCATTCTGCTTCTCTCTGCTATCTCATTACTTTCAGACAACAATGCTATCTGTTCTCGCTGGTTTTCAAGTGCTTCATTCATTTTTCCAATAACACTTTTTAATTGTTCAATTATTTTTTCAAGCAGCATCGTCTGTATTATTTTATCCAAATCATCCTCTCTTGAAGTTGAAAAATAATCATATAAATATGCTATCGGATATATGTTCCTAAAACGGCTCGGTATTATATTTATATCATATAAATCTTTACTTAACTCTGCTGCTTCTTTTCTTCTCTTAACCAAGTATTGTCTTTGCTGTTCCAGTGCCGCTCCCCTTTCCTGATACTGCCTTACTATCCAATTATAATTCTTCTTAAAATCTGACAATTCCTGCCCGTATTTGTTCATATTCTGTTTATATTCTTCTTTTATATTTTTATTATATTTATAAACATCATATAATATAGAAAAACCAATCCAAAATAAAATTGCATTAATAATAAAGAAAATAACAAGTAAAGTATATTTTCCAAATAATGTCATTATTCCAGTTATAATCGTTTCAAAAATTCCAGTTACTTCTTTATTTATACAATTATAGATATATATATTTATAACAAATGCTATAATTGCAACGACAACAACCATTATACCTCCATCCTCCGAATAAGAGGCTTTATTTTCCATCTGTGGTTTTTGTGGCGGTGTTATATGATTTAGCTCATAATTGTTTCTCTTAATATCGTTTTCCACTTCGCTTATTTCATTATTCAATCTGTTTCCAACACACTCGATATAATATACATCTCTAAGATATGGAACTAAAAAATCTCTATTGTATCTCGCCATACTTCTCCTCCATTTAGTACATATTTTCTAATGTGATTTAACAAACACTCCCACCCACATTAATTTTAGTCTCTCTTGTATTACACTGCTAATTTACAAACAGATGGTCTCTCTTTTTGTAATAAACATTATTTGCTGAGACCATTGCAGAACAAAATATTACACACATACCAATGTCTATCGTATATTGCGTTATAATATCACCACCAAAATCTGTGCCCACTATAATCATTGCCAAAATCTTGGCTAAGCAATTTAATGCTGCAACTACAATTATAGAAACCAAGTATTTTTTCCAAGCGTTTTTCTTTTTTTGAAGCATTTCTCTCCATATATAAACAAGAAATACACTCAAAATAACATTTAAAATCACAAATACTATATCTATAATTTTTGCACTAGGATAAAATCCATAAAATATATATTGCTCTCCACCTTCATCAAACATTTCTATGATAGTTCTTGCAGCATTTCCTAAATTAATAAGTATTGAAAGCAAAAATCCTGCATAGACCAAGAAATTATGCCATTTCATCGGCAGCTCCTGCTGTCCGTTATTCATATACATATTTACATTTGGATTTATCTGCTGCGGATATTGTCCGTTGTTTATATACATATTCCCATTTGGGTTTATCTGCTGTCCCTGCTGCGGATACTGTCCATTGTTTATTTGCATATTTCCGTTTGGATTTATCTGCTGTTGCTGATACGGTTGCTGCTGGTACGGCTGTTTCTGTCCGTTGCTCATTTGCATATTTCCGTTTGGGTTTATCTGCCGTCCCTGCTTCGGATACTGTCCATTGTTTATTTGCATATTTCCGTTCGGATTTTGATACGGCGGCTGCTGGTATGGCTGTTTCTGTCCGTTATTCATTTGCATATTTCCGTTTAGATTTCCCGATTGTCCCTGCTGTGGGAACTGTTGCTGCTGATACGGCGGCTGTCCCTGCTGTCGGTTTTGATTATTCATAATGTTATTATAATTTCCTGCCTGTATTTTTTTTGCCGACTCAATTCCTAATCTGCTGCCACAATTAACACAAAATCTTGCACTTTTTTCATTTTCATATCCACATTTTAAACATCTCATGTTTTATTACCTCCTTTTATCTTATGAATAGGCATTTTGAAACTATCATAAAACTTGATTAAATTGTGCAGATATAACACAACATATAATTATTTTCACAATCACCTATATCTTATGAAAATAATCCACTTAAAAGCCACCCACCTATACCGCTTATTGAATCTGATATTGCCTGCTGGATAAAATAACCTAAAATCTTTCCAACTATCAGACTTACTATAAACAATACAATGTGCATTACCAGTATCTCATACAGTTTTACAGATGGCTCTCTTTCAAGTACTTCAAAATATCCGTATAAAAAGATAAAGTTTGTAAACATAACTATAGGTATCACAAGCAACATTACTATCAGCATTATTATTGCTCCAATATCTGAATTAAATATCTTTGCGACATACATCATTGCTATAAAAAATATTATATATGCTGTGAAAAGTATTACTCCAGCCAATGTCTTTACGGCTATTACCGCATAGGTCTGTATGAAAGTTATATTTTCATGGAACAGATATTTGCTCACGACAAACATTACTCCTGCAACAAGCAGCCCCCACAAAAACATCCCAATCAGTATCAGTATGGCATATTTCATTACACTATTGAGCATATCTTGAAATACACTTCCAAATATCTGATCCTCTAAATTTGCTCCTATTATCGCACACGCTATAAGCAGTTCAATCAATAAGACAAACATTGATATGCCTGATATTATAAGCGACTCAGCTATTGAGTTTGAATTTCCAAGATTTTTTACGGCATTTAACGGTGACCTGAATATATCTACTGCAGTAGACAATATTCTTTTTCCAATTCCCGATGCCATCTGGGAGATATTACCCTGATTTCCATTTGGCTGCGGCACCTGATTCCAACTGGAATAACCTCCGTTTATCGGCTGTTGTCCCGGATACCCTCCCGGATAATCTCCGTTTATCGGCTGCTGTCCCGGTGCTCCTCCCTGATAATTTCCGTTTATCGGCTGCTGTCCCGGATACCCTCCCGGATAGTTTCCTCTTATCGACTGCTGTCCAGGTACTTCTCCCGGATAGTTTCCTCTTATCGGCTGCTGTCCCGGTACTTCTCCCGGATAATTTCCTCTTATCGGCTGCTGTCCCGGTACTCCTCCCTGATTATTTATTTTCTGGTTCTGTTCTTTTTGTTTCTGCATATAATACTGTTTTCTTAACTGTTCCTGTTCTTTTGCGAACTCAATCTCACGCTTTTTGCTCTGCTCGCAGTTACATTTCTCACCGTTTTTTAATTGCTTTCCGCAATATCTGCAAAATGCCATTTTTATCTCTCCTTTCCGTTTGCCGTTCATCGCTGCCATTCTGTCAGCAATGATTACATTCACTCTTTTTCTTATGTTTATCTAAGCTTATACAGGTTGTCCTCATTTCCCATATACAACTCCTCTGCTGATGAAAGATAATATTCCTTTTCTCTTTCAAGCCTTGCTCCGTTTCCTAGAAATGTTCCATTTTTTGAATAATCCACTACACGATACTTATTTAATGCTCCTACATATGTTATCTCGCAATGCTTTCTACTCACCTGTGCATCTGTTATCGCATATGTGCATTGTGTCGCATCCCTGCCAAATATCACCTTTTGGTCACTTGGCAGAGGTATCAGCTTTCCGATATGCGTTCCTCTTATACATATCAAACCTCCCTGTTTATCCTCAGATAAAGCAAGGCTTCTTGTCACCTGCATTGTCAATATGTCATTTTTCAATTCAATCCCCCCTATAATATTTTTTTGATTTCTTCCTGATAGCGTCTGCTTATCGGTAATACACTTTCACCTACTTTTATCTCTGTTCTCGAACTTCCCGTTATATATTTTTTGTTTACCAGATAACTCTGATGACACCTTACAAATCCATACTGTTGAAGCATTTCTTCAAGCTCGTTCATTTTGGCATAAAAGCTTATACTCTCGCCTTTCTGGTATATTTTTATTTTTCTTTTTTCGCCTTCAAAATAATAGACTTTATCAAGAAGTATCTGCTCTTTTTTTCCATTTACCGATATATGCAGGCAGTTTGTGCATTTCGACCGTTCTGTCATGTACCTGCCTATTTCATCATCTAGACGCTTTTTGTCTACAGGCTTTAATATGTATGAAAATGCCTTATAAGTATATCCGTCAAATATATGCTCCGCAGATACAGTTATAAATATAATATCCACATCAACATTGTTTTCCCGTATATATTTTGCAGTATTCAATCCGTCATATTCCGGCATATTTATGTCTAAAAGCAGCAGGTCAATGTCAAATTCTTCTTTTTCTATATCATCAACCACCTGTTTTCCCGACATATAATGTACTACCTGTGCATCGTCATAAGAAAATATTGAATGTATCACTAAATCATGTATCTTTTCTCTATACTCTCTGTCATCATCACATATTCCTATCCGTAACATATCCTACCTCATACTTCACCCTGACTGTTCATCCTCCGCACCAGTTTTTTGCGTTACCATCCACACTGTAAATGTGAACAATAATGCTTTGCTTTTGCGGCTGATAACTTTATCCCAGTTTTATTGCTTCATGTCTTCCTGCCATATACAATATTGTTCCCGGTGCAACACTTACATACTGACCTTTTATTGCTTTTGTTCCATCCGAAAATTCAATTCCATTTGATGAATAATCTATAACATAATATCTTTGCTCTGTACCGTTATATCTTATTCCACAATGTCTTCTGCTTATCTTCGGATAACTAAATACAAGTGTCGCACACTTCGGATCTCTGCCAAGTATCACTTCATCTCCGTCATTCATCACAAGTTCGGAAGAACTGTATTCTCCCTCCATTCCATATAAACATCCAGATTTTGGAATCATGCCCGGTGTAGGTTTATATCCTCCCGGCTCTGGCTCTGCACCAGTGCCTATATCATCACCTGCAACTGTCATATCTCCTGCATAATTTCCTGACACAAAATCCACCGGCGGCATTCCCGTCATATAATGCTTTCCGTCTTCACCAACATAACCATCCGGATTTGGTGACATCGGCGGTGTTAAAATTTGATTTTTTCCATCATCATGCTGTGGCGGCATCGGCGGTGTTAAAATTTGATTTTTTCCATCATCATGCTGTGGCGGTATCGGTGGTATCGGAAAATCCCATTCTTCCTCTGACTCCTCCTTTTCCATTTCAGGTTTTAATGCCGTCATAAAGAGTATTCCTGCTACAATGAGAAACACTCCTGCCACAAGTGTTACATATACACCTGCTCCCGTGCAGTTGCTCATTATTTTTGACACGGCATATTTGCCTACACCGTCTATATCAAACAATCTTGCATCGACAAGCGTGATACTTTTTACATAATCGTCTATCTTGTCCCATATCATTCCCGGTATCATAAATGAATAAATAAGCCTTGCAACAACAGTCACTGCTCCCGTGGCTATCATCATTATCTGGTTTGTCTTTCCTGTGACAGCAATGACTATAAGCGATGCTACTGCCAAAAGTACAGGAATTAACAATAATATTGCCATAATCTTAAATACATTCTTTACATCACTGTCACTCAGCTTTTTTGCCGATTTTTTAGTGGAATTGCTTTTTTTAGCCGTCGATTTTTTTGCCTTATTTTTACTTTTTGAACTTTTCTGTTTCGTTGTTGTCTTTTTGGTTGATTTCTTTGTTGACTTCTTTGAAGATTTTTTCATCTTTGCCGATGCTTTCTGTGCCGAGAGAATACCTGTATTTTGGGCACTCTTACTGCCTGATTTTTTTTCACCGGCTTTTTTTGTTATTCCCTCTATATCGTCAATCTCATCATCAGCAGTAAAGAGCCATTTGACTAACATTATCTGTGAGATAGAACTTCCTTTGTCTTTCTTGTCAATCTTATCATCAAATTCTTTTACCTTATCATCCCATTTACCTGTATTTTCTTTGTATTTGTCTATGACTTTTTTATCAACCTGTGCCTTTTTTGCTGTTTTTGAGTCCTCGTCTTTTGCATACTTATTTATCTGTACTGCCGTTTTCAGATATTTTTCTCCCGAAATGCTCATTGACGGCAAAAACAGTGATATTATTATGATTATCATAAAAACAGCACCGACACACATCTGCCATTTAAAACCTTTTTTCTCCATATGTACCTCCTAACTCAATTCATCAATTCTTTCTAACACCGTATATGACTCCTGTATCCTCTTTGTCCTATCAAGTTCCATGCAGTCACACGCCAGTTTTATCCACTTTTTTCTGTCACGGAGCTTAAATCTGTGTTCTACTTTTATCTTATCTGTTCCGCTTTCAAGTCTTTTTATCACATCCGGTGCTTTCTCTAATGTAAGACAATGATACATTGTCGCACCGACGGCATATATGTCCGTCCATGTCCCCTCGTTGCCTGCCTTGCCCGATTTTGCCGTCTGATATTGTTCAGGAGCGGCATAATCCGGCTTTAAGAATGACGCCGTAAATGTCATTTTCTTATCATATATATACTTTGCCGCCCCCATATCTATAAGAACAATCTCACCGTTTTTCTTCCTTATTATGTTTGCGGGTGATATGTCGCAATGTATCATTTTCCTTTCGTGCATATTAGAAAGTGCTTTTAATACCGGAACAAATATCTCTTTTATCTCCTGCGTATCATACAATTTATTTTTTCTCTTTCTAAGCTCTCTGCCTATGCTCTCCCCCTGTATGTACTCCATTACCATGTATGCAGTATCATTTTCAAAAAAGGCATCGGTTACCGTCACGATATTTTCAGTGTGTATAAATTTAGCTGTCATTTTTATCTCACTGACAAAGGATTTAAGTCCGTATTTAAACGGCTCAACCATGCCCGAATGTCTTATTGATACATAATTTTGTTCTCTCTGAACCCACTGTTTAGGAAAATATTCCTTAACGGCTACATTTCTCAAAAGATTTATATCCTTTGCAAGATAAGTAATTCCAAATCCGCCAATCCCTACGATACCTAATATCTGATACCTGTCATTTAAAAGAGTATCCGCAGGCAATATATCATTTTTATCTGTATTTCCATTGTCAATATGGGATATTATGTCCTTTTCGCCCCAGACATTTTCTTTTATGCAAAGCTCATCTTCCTTAATATCAGTTCTGTCTGCCGAAATACATAAAACTTTCCTGTCAAGCACAATCCCTGCCGACAATATCTTAAAATCAATGTCATTTTCTTTCGATAAGACTGCTATATCCGAAAGAGCCATGTCGCTGTCATCATTAAGCACGAGCAAAAAGCATTTTATCTCCAGCACACTGTCCCATGCTCTCCATATCGTATATGTATCGCTTTGACTGAAACGGCATCCCAAAAGCCACCTCTTTTCTATGACCGCACCCTGACACCATTTTTGAACTTCCCTCTTTATGGTTTTGTTGTCAAATCCACATATGCTGCATACCATGGTATCGTCAGGCAGTTCCTCAAAGCATCCCATACAAATCTTTGTCTTTTCCATATCAATCCTCACTGTGCTGTTTTAAATATTGCATTGCTGCCTCTTCTCTTGTAATATCAGGTATTGGCATTATCTCAGGCATTGTCTTTGGCAGCACTGCCCTTGCAGTCGGTTTTTGCGGCTTTTCTCCCGGCAGATACTCATGATAAAGTTCATAATACAACTCTGCCATTGACTGGTATCTGTTCTCTATCTGCACATTAAGACCTTTTAATATCGCATTTGCCTGATAATCTTCTATTTCTATATTGAACATATTAAGAGGTATTGTCTTATCTTCTGCAACACGCTCATATGCCTTTTGCAATTTTATCCCCGTCAGCAGATAATACATTGTGGCACAAATACTATACACATCTGTCCACGGTCCCTGATTTCCGTTTCTGTCATACTGCTCTATAGGTGCATAACCATGTTTCAGAAAAATGGATGTCTCCTGTCCTGCTCCACTGTGTTTTGCAGCTCCAAAGTCTATCAGTTTTGCCTTAAATTTGTCGTTGAGCATAATATTGTCAGGACTTATGTCCCTATGTATCACACCAGCCTTGTGCACGCTGTTCAATGCCTTAATAACATCTTTTAAAAGTTCAAACAATATATAACTCTGTAAAACTCCACCTGAGCTTTTTGCAAACTGCCTGAAATTTATCCCGTCTATATATTCCATAACTATATATGCCGTCTTGTTTCCGTAAAAGAAATCCCTTACGGAAACTATTCCCGGCATACCATAAAATTTTGAGAGTGTTTCTGCTTCTTTTATATATCCCTTAAGACCGCCAAGATAAGCAGCCTTTTTTGTATTTACCGTAAACACATCCATACTGTATGTACTATATTCCGTGGAATAGGTTGTCGTCTGTTCTCTCTTTGCCACGCCTTTTGGAAAATATTCTTTTATACACACCTTTTTACTCTGGTAAAAATCCCATCCTATATAGGTAATGCCAAAACCACCTATTCCTATGACCTTTCCGACAAGATATTTGCCGTTGAGTATCTCGTACGGTGGCATACCATTTTCCGGCTGTTGATAATCTTTTAATGAAAATCCGCATTTTGGACATGGCACACCGGTGTTTTCCAATAACTCCATACATCCCATACAAAGCCTGTTGGGGTCAACAAGTGTTTTGTCCATTTTTACCACCTCCTTCTATATTTAAAGATATTTAATAAAGCGTACATTCGCAATCTGCCTTATCCACCGCTTAATACTTCACAAAAAGTGGGTAAATTCTTATTCTACATTTAAAAATCAAAGTCACTGTCATCACTTACAAACTCATCAGCTCTTGAATTTTTCTTTGTTTTTTTCTTGTCTGACTTTTTACTTGTATTTTTTTTCTTACTGCTTCCGTCCAAACCCGAACGATTTACTTTCGACTTATCCGATTTTTTGCTGCTGTCAGGCTTCGGTGCCGCAGGTGCAGGCGGTTCAGTAGGTGCAGGGGTAGGTGTCGGTGCACCGAGACTTACCACAATACTTACTTTTTTAGGAACTTTTTCCTTTTTAGGGATATTTTTGTCTTTGCTGTTACTGTTATATTTTTTTCCTGACTTTGGTTCTTGGCTTATTATGTCACCCTTAGCAACACTTTCGCTTATAACCTGGTCTTTTGTCGTAAGTTTTATCTTGCACTTATACTTTTTATTCAGCTTATCTATAACCGATTTTGCCTCATCAAGATTTTTATCCTTTAAGTTTGGCAGCTTGAACATATACTTGTCTTTTTTGCCCCATGATATATAAAATTTAAGTTTGTCTATATCTTTTGATGAAACATCGCCGCTCTTGCTCTGTTTGAAGCACTTGTCTTTTGAAGCCGAATTGTAGTCATATTTAAAACTTATGTCTGATGTGACACCTGCATTTTTAAGGTTTGTCTCTATCTCACTTTTTGACATTTTAGTCATTTTTTCTATGGTGACTTTCCCGGCACTTCTGACGGTCACTTTTACGACTTTGTCATCCGGAATATCTGCTCCCTGTCTCGGCTCAGTGTCCTCCACTTTCTCGCTCTTACAGGCTTTATCATATATATATGTAACTTTTGCCTTGCAGCCTGCATCATCCAGATTTTTCTTATATTCTTCCCAAGTGGTGTTTCCTCTCTGATATGCTGCCATCTTTTCAACATTTGAACCGGAATTGTCACCTCTGTTTTTATTTATGACTCTGTTTGCAACACTTACACCTGCAAATACCGCACCTGCACAAACAGCCATGCTGCCTGCAAGTATTGCTGCCCTCTGCCATGCCGCCATCGCCATAAACTTCTGCTTCAGACGGTTTCCGACCGTGTCCTGGTCGTCCTTTACTTTTGGCAAAATCCATTCCGGCTCATATACCGGAACGAAATTTTTGCCATCGAGTGCCTCCATGAAATCTTCCGCACATTGAAGCCTGAACTGTGGTTGTATATTAAGGCAGGTCATTATGGCAAATTCTGCCTGCTCCGGAATATTTATCCCGACCTCCGACAATGTAAGCAGCTTATCCTCCTGTGTCCTGTCATTTGCAGGCTGAGGTTTTGCCCCCGTCAACATTCTGTAGAAAAGTGCCGCTACCGCATACAAATCCGTATATGGTCCCTGCACTGCTTTTCTTCCATACTGCTCGATAGGTGCGTAACCCTCTTTAAGCACAATTGCCGTATTTTCATTTTCAACACGCTCAGCATATTTTGCCGCTCCAAAATCTATAAGTTTGATAACACCTTCATTTGTAACAATAATGTTGTCAGGTGCTATGTCCCTGTGTATTACACCACGCTTATGTATTTCTTTAAGAGTGTAGAGTATAGTAAGCACGACTCGTCTTGCCCAGTCATACTCCACTCTGTTGCCCTTAAGTTTAAGGATATGTTTTACATCCATTCCCTCAAGGAACTCCATCACGATGTAACCGGTGTTGTTTTCCTCAAAGAAGCTGTAAACCTGAACAACACCTTTTACATCCTGCAGGTTTGCTATACTTCTCGCTTCTTCAAGGAAGTGACGCAGACCTATCTTAAAACGCTCATGCCTTACGCTCTCTGATATTACCGATACAGTGCCCGTAGTTCTCTCTCTGCCGGAAAGCTGCTTAGGAAAATACTCCTTTATGGCGACTTTGCATTGCAAGAGGTTGTTCCAGCCTATATAGGTATTTCCAAATCCGCCTGAGCCAAGCAGTTTTCCTACTATAAACTTTCCCTGCAATACCGTACCCGGCTTGAGACACATATCAGCATTGTATTCTATATTTAATTTTTCTTTACAATACGGACAGATATCCTTTGCATTGTCAGCTATCTGCCGCATACAGCTATAACAAAATCGCATATATGTTTCCTCCTGAAAGATTTATTGCTACCCACTATTTTTTATTATTTAAACTGGTTATAATCATCTACACCATCATTTTTGCTACCGCCTCTCGAACTTCTATCAGGCTTTTTATGTATGCTGTCACTGCCACTATTACCACTTGGTTTTGTAGCTGTTTGAGGTTTCCTTGTCACTACCGGTTTTGGCGTAGGTTTCGGCTCGGCAGAAATCTTAAGCCTGTCACCCTGCTTAAACTCAGTAACATTTGACTTTCCGTTTACCCATACTTTTTTGACGATATAATTGTCAGGATATTTTGTTCCAAGTGATGCACCGGCATTTGAAGCATATCTTTTCAGTCTTGCAACGGTAAGTGAACTGTTTATTGATACATGGTTTCTGACCGTGGCAAAAAGCTTTCCGTCACCGTTTTCAGAATCATCATTTCTTCCGTCATAGCCCTTTTTATTTTTAAGACTTTTAGAGAGAACTTTTACAATAGTTCCCATGCCATATCTGAAACTTACATACGCACTTGAATATTTGTCCGACGACAGTGTACGAAGTCTTGCCCTGTTGCCTGTTTTATGGTCTTTAGGATTTTTGCTGTAGACAAACTTAACTGACGATATACTCTTTCCTTCAAATGTACCGTATCTCTTGCAATTTGCTTTCGACATTGTGTAATATGCACCGGTATGGTATATAAACTGAATCTTCTTCTTGGAAGTATCCATTCCGTTTATCTTTGCAGTCTGTCTCTTTATCTCGCTGTCAGCTTTCGCCGTATCAGAAGCATATTTCTTTCTTATCGCATCAAGGTCTATCGTATTTTTGTCATATATTATCTTTGACAAAGTTCCGTAAGCCTGTGTATCATCACCCTTTTTCAGGCTGACTCCGTCAGGTATATAACTCTGCATATATACATCTTTAGATGCTTTTATACGCTTTTTGACAGACGCACTTTGAGCCCATCTTGTGTTGGTGCAGTTTTTAAGCCATTTTTCTGAAAATGTTACATTCTTCGTACTTGCGACTATGACATTTGCATATACCGTCCTGTTTTTCTTTATGTCTGAGTTCACTTCATCCAAAGTTCTTCCGTCCTTAAGCACATCATTTGTCATATCATTGTATTCAAGTACCGTACCCTCGGCATTGTTTGGGTCATATCTGTACTCAACAGTCCTGTTTCCTTTTTTCAGACCAAAATCAGTCCACTCTTTATCAAAATCAGCAAGCGTCATGTCACCGCTTTTTACTTCGCTGACAATCTTAAATTTTTCCTGTGTCGCACCCTGGTTGCTGCTTCCTCCGTCATGCAGTCCTTTTATCACAACTGCGCCTCCGGCTATAACAGCTACACCTACAACTGCGACAAGACCTTTCACCCATATAGGCATTTTTCCCGTATCACGCTTTGCACGCTTTACTTTGCGTCTTTTTGTATCAGAGGAATTAAGCTCTTTGTAAAACTCCTGTGCAGTCTTTGTCCTGTCATCCTGATACACATTTAAGGCATTCATAAGTGCGTTTTCCATCGACTGGCTTATACCTGTGTTTAATTTTGACGGCTCTGTTATCTCATCAGATAATGCTCTGTCTACAGACTCAGGCGGCACTTTTCCCGTTATCATCCTATACATGACTGCCGCAAGAGCATAGATATCCGTCCACGGACCTCTTTTTCCCTGACTTCTGTACTGTTCTTCCGGTGCATAGCCCTGTTTTAATATGATGGCAAGACTTTTTGAATTTGCCGTCGTTACATATCTTGTTGCACCAAAGTCCAACAGTTTTACTTCACCCTGCTCTGTTATAAAGATAGTTTCCGGTGCTATATCACAATGGATAATGTCAAGCGGATGCACTTTTATAAGTCCGATAAGTATCTGTGATATAAACTGTTTTGCCCCCTCAGGTTTATATACCTTTCCCGTATCAAGCACTTCTTTTAATGTTGTTCCCACAAGGTACTCAGATATAACATACCCTGTATCATTTTCAGCTATACAGTCATAAACTTTTGCAACTCCCTGTGTATCGGCAAGCTGCTGTATCTTGTTTCCCTCATTTAAAAATGTTTCAAGACCATGTGAAAACTGTTCGTACGCATCTCCTGAATATATGGTGACTTCACTCTCTCCGTCAGAACGGGTTGAAAAGTCACTCGGAAGATACTCGCTTATTATGACTTTATGCTGTGCCTCGGCATCAAAGCCGAGGTATTTTACCGTATATCCGCCGTACTCCAACGCTTTACCTACGATGAATTTTCCTCCGATAATAGTACCCGGATCCAGATAATATGATTTTTCCCTGACATTCGACTGGTCATATCCGCAAGCCGGACATATTTTGTCGTTGTCAGAAACCTGGTTCATACAACCCATACAAATTTTCATAGCGTTCCCTCATTTCCGTATATATTTACATAAACTTGTCGGTGTTTAACAGGTCATACAGGCAGATATCACTCTGCATATAAACATACATTACTTTCTGCTTTTGACCTTTACATTATTTCTGCTTAACTACATTGGTTTTAGATTTTTTATTGTGTTTCCATGCCTTATAAGTATCAGCATTTGTGTTTAATAAAAATTTCATTTCAAAGTTGGTTATTTTAACCGTATATCCTTTTATAATCACACTGTTTTTCTTTTTCTTAATAGGCAGTTTAACCAGTTTATAACATCTTGAATTCCAATGATTGTTACCTTTTGCCATAATATATACATGGCTTAGATTACTCATAACAAAGCGGTTAATTTTTACTTCCAACTGCTGTTTTTTCTTTGAATATGTCGCCGTATATTTAATCTGTGGAATCTTAGATTTCACCGTAATCTTAATCTTATTTTTTCCAATGACATATGTGACAACAGCCTTGCCTGAAAAATATTTCTTCACACTTATCTTTCCGTTCTTTGCATTTACAGAAAGATTTTTCTTGTATTTTGACGGCACTGTGATTTTTTTAACATTAGGGCTTGTTCCAAATATTCCCTTTGAAGTAGCAGAACTTCCCCATGCAACCGTAATTACAGACTTATAAACTATCACCGTAAATTCACATTTAACAGTCTCATATCCATCCGCTGATATTTCACAATAGTAGGTGTATTTTCCTATTTTTGCATTTTTAGGTGTCTTGTAGCTGCTCTTTTCAGACAATGATTTGTCACTGCCTTTTTTGTACCATTTATAAGTACACTGAGTATCTGTCTTTACAGTTACTTTTAAATTTAATGCCGTACCGCTTTTTACATATTTGTCAGAGTTGTCATAATTTACTGAAAGTTTCTTATCAGGAGTTTTTGATGGCTCTACTGTAGGTGTCACCATTGGATTCTGGCTTGGCTCTGTCGTCGGATTCTCCGTTGGATTCTGACTTGGCTCTGCAGTTGGCATCACTGTCGGGGTTGCTGTTGGCGTTGCCGTCGGACTCTGGCTTGGCTCTGTTGTCGGTGTCTCCGTTGGACTCTGACTTGGCTCTGTTGTCGGCTCTCCTGTCGGACTCTGACTTGGCTCTGCTGTTGGTTTCCCTGTCGGACTCTGACTTGGCTCTGTTGTCGGTGTCTCCGTTGGACTCTGACTTGGCTCTGCAGTTGGTGTTCCTGTCGGACTCTGACTTGGTTCTGCTGTTGGTTCCCCTGTCGGACTCTGGCTTGGCTCTGCTGTCGGACTCTGACTTGGCTCTGTTGTCGGTGTCTCCGTTGGGGTAACATCTGTTTCTTTTGCTATCTCGATAATATTTGTGTGCAGATAAGCAACCGTTCCAGTTTCATTCGTGTCACTATTTTGAAATACAAACTTCGCATAAATAACTATATTTTTTCCTGCATAATCTGATAATGATATTTTTTGATTGTTATATTCAATCCAATGTGCAGCAGTACTACCATCTAAACTTTTCAACTCATTTAAATCTTTTACTTTATAAGCATCATCATTCATTTCATCTATGTAGTAATGGAACTCGTTTGTCGTACTACTATCATCACTACCTGTAATAGTAAATGCAGCTTTAGATACTGCATCTGTTTCATTTTCTGCCGTATCACTATATTCTTTATATTCTCCGCTCCAAGGCTTTGCAGCTTCACCGGCTACACTACCGATTTCTCCACTGACATTTATCGCACATTGTGATGCTGCTACAATTCCTTCTAGATTTGTATCTTCTGCCTGTGCTTTTCCTGTCCCAAAGTTTATCCCGGTAAATAAAGAAAAAATCATTGCTATTGCAACCAGCATTGCCATATTTTTTTTATTCATGTCTTTTACCTCCTATCGTGTATCTTTCTTAAGATTTCTAAGTACAATTACACTTATCACTCCGCATACTGCCATCATTAAAAATAATATCAGCCATGTATTAGTCAGATGTGATGCTCCTCTATTGTATAAATCATTATGTTCATGTGGCATTCCTGTCACTTTCATATTCAGTTTATTTAAGTTTGTGATATTTCCAAGACACTCCATAGACCATCTGCTGACAGTAATGTAAGATATTTTGTCTGCTGCACCTTTTAGCTCAAATAATACGCCTGAGAATAAAAGCTGTATTATAAGTACAAACGGTGCAAGTGCCATAGCCCTGTCACTGTTTCTTACACATGATGACACTATAAGTCCCAATGCTGCAGACGCATATATCGTAAGGAATATCGTGAGCCATATCTCAAGCTGCGGAGTTGGAAGTACCTGTTCCTTTTTAGGTGCGTGTTTCATAAGCACCAGAAACAGTCCCGTCAATATGGTAGTCTGCATAAAACATACAACCGCCTGCACTATATATTTTGACAATATATATGTCCATAGTCTCAGATTTCCCATGTATTCACGCTTCAGTATAGGTCTTTCCTTACATACTTCCTGTATCGTGTTGAACAAGCCTATCCATATTCCGGAGCAGGCAAGTGCAAACATTATCGACTGTGTCGAGTCATATATCTTAAAAACATCTTTTTTTGCCACTACTTTTAACAAAAGAGCGATTATGAACGGCTGCAATAAAAGCAATAAAAGTCTTTGTCTGTCATTAAAAACAAGTTCAAAATATCTCTTTGTGAGAACTCCAAGCTGCTTTAACGGTGATGTTTTCTTTCCTGAGTCTTTTATCATGTCTGATATTTTTTCATTCTCATTTACTTCAGGTATCTCCGTGTTCTTGTCAAGATGCTGCTCTTTATAAAGCATAAGATATTTCATATTCCACATATCAACATTCGAAGCAAGCTCGCTATACACATCCACAAGACTGTCTTTTCCAAAATATTCATACATTTTGTCCGGTTTGCCACAGTAACAGATTTTTCCTCCCGGTCCCATAAAGATAACTTTGTCACAAAGGTTTATGTTCTGCACTGTATGTGTTACCATGATTATTGTCTTATTCTCTGTTTTTGACAGTTTTGCAAGCGTGTTAATAAGACTTTTCTCTGTATCAGGGTCAAGACCTGATGTAGGTTCATCAAGGAAGAACAGTCCGGGGTCTGCGAGAAGCTCAACTGCTATACTCGCTCTCTTTTTCTGGCCTCCACTGAGTTTTCTTATATATTCATTTGCTCTTTCCTCAAGTCCCACCATCTGTAAGACTTTTTGTATTCTCTCGTCTCTCTCTCCCTTTGTCGTATCTGGCGGCATCTTTAACTGTGCCGTATATTCTAACATTCTTCTCAATTTGAGATTTTCATATATTATGTCCTGCTGCGGCACAAAACCTATAATATTTTTAAGTGACTGAAAATTCTTTCTGAGGTCTATTCCATTGCAATAAACTTTTCCGGAAATGTCATAGTCAAATCCACTCATCGCATTCATAACCGTGGTCTTGCCTGCTCCCGAACCACCTATAATGGCTACGAACTCGTTGTTTCCTATGTCACAGAAAACATGATTTAATATTTTTCTTCTGTCATCAGCCTTGCCGACAATCTTGTTTACATTGTGCAGCTCCAATGATGCTCCGCCTGCCGCCTGCTGGTATATGACACTGTTTTCCGAGAGGAACATAGTTATGCCGGCAATCTGTATTATGTCGCCGTCATGTACTTCCATGCTGCCTGCCCTTTGCACGATTTCGCCGTTTACATAAATACTGTTCACGCTGTTGTTGTCATATATCACATAGCCGTTTGCACTATTTACAAGAAGTGCGTGTTTCCTTGACACACCCGGATTTTCAAGCACTATGTCATTGCGGCTGTCACGCCCTATCGTTGTCTGAGGTTTTGTAAGTTTTTTTGTGCTCCAGACTGAATTTCTTGAAATACTTGAAAATACGAGTATTACATTTTTACTGCTGTAACTGCTGCTCCCTGCTATCCTGATAAACATATCACCCGGCTGTTTTACATAATATTTTTTTGCAAACATCGGATGGTAACTTCTGTCACGATACAGATACATTTTTCCACTGTCATCCAGATCCCCGACATAGACCATATCATTTACAAGTTTTATTTTTCCCTGTATTTCTGAAATCACCGGGTCATTTATAACTATGTCACACTGCATCGAACTTCCAAAAAACAGTCTGTCTTTTTTCATCCCGGCAAGGTCATACTCTGTTATCTGTCCGTTACTCAAAACGATAAGTTTATTAGAAGAACCGTAATACTTTGTGTTATCCACATAAACCGTTGATTGTAATCTGTCACTGTTCTGCATAAGCCTTTTGTCCTTTTCAAATATTACTTTTCATTTATCTTCCCATCATTTGTATTTAACATAATGCAAGGTGTCTGAATTTCTTTTATCATTTTCTCAAGACTTCTCTGTCCTGAGATGGCTGTTGCCGCTTCAAGTCCGTTTGAACTTAAAACTAGCGGATAGTTCTGTATCTCACCATCTTCAAAATCATCCTGTGCTACCATGTAGTACAATAATCTTTCAGATGCAAGCTTTTTGTCTTTGTCATCATTGTCAAAGATTGAGAAAGTTCCCGTATATCTTACAAGCATCTTTCCGTCAATAACAGGTATAAGCAGTCTGTAGCCATCACTTTCTGCCGCCTGTGTCTTATAAAGTTCCTTGCGGTACTCTATTCCTGAAATGATATTTATTCCTTTCAGATAATTCTCACTATTACTTTCAAACTGCTTTTTTCCGTAATTATTTTTATCTTTGAGCCATGAAACTGTATCCGCTGATACATCATCAAACTGCTTTATGCTGCTTTTTATATCCTCATCCGATGAATCCCATGTTCCGTCACTATTTACATCAGTGCTGTTTTGATAAAGTGAGAGTAATGTGCGGTATTTCCTGTCAATATATACCGACTCACTGCCACTTCCTGCATTTTTCAGTATCTCATCAAGCTCCACAGTCTTACAGTTGTCATAATCTCCATCTTTGCCATACCATCTGCTCTCCATAAGAGACTTTTTGTCCCGGCTGGTCTGAATATCCTTTAATGCATACATTAGGACAATATCAAACGATGTCGGCATCTGCTTCATATCAGGATAATATTTTGAATAAGCTGACATATAGCTGTAATCTCTGAGGTTGAGCATCGCATAGACATTATCCTTAAGTGACACCATTTTCTTTTCACCTGATGTTATATCCGTAATATCATCCGTCTGTATCATGTCAGGATATTTTTCTTTGCCATCTTTTGCAGCCTTAAGTGCAGCATCCATATCTTTGTAACCGCTGTTTTTATCACTTATGTTCTTTACTTCCACGGTAATCTTAGGATTTTCAGCTTTCTGCTCTTTTGTAAACTGACCTCCGTCTGAAGTTTTTGTACTTTTTACGGCAGATTTAACTTTCATATTTGCACGGGATACAGTCTTTTCAACCGTATCTTTCATTTTATCGTTATCTACCCATACAACTATGTCAGTTGCCTTTTCTATCTTTGCATTCTCGTTATACAGTTTGTCACTATGCTTTATTTTATTATTGAAAAATAAGCCGCCAACCCCTATTGCCGCAAGTGCCAGCAGCGACATACAGGCAACCATTATCCTCTTTCTTTTCCTTATACACAGTTTTACTTTTGGATATTCCGCTTTTCTCTTGCCGTTTATCGCATCATCAAACTGCTGTATTCCCTGAAATCTGAGTGCCGGCTGCACCGCCAATGCCTCCATTATTGCCCTGTCAAGATTTGGCTCTATGTCAAAACCAAGTTCTAACGGTGATTTGAGTTCGTCCTTGTATTCCCTCTCGGTAGACTCAATAGGCTTTTGTCCCGTTATCATCTGGTACAGTATCGCACCTATCGAATATATGTCAGTGAAATATCCCTGCCCGGCACTGTCTCTGTACTGTTCCGGTGCGGAATATCCTACCTTTATGACTTTTTCGCCCTCTTTTGCTCCGCTTTCGTCATTTAATATCGCCGCACCAAAATCAAATACTTTTACCGAGTCCTCACCTGCAATAAATATATTGTCCGGGCTTATATCCCTGTGTATAATCCCACTTGCGTGTATCTTTTTTAAGGCTTCAACTACCGGTTCTATGATAGTCATCGCTATATCCGGCGACAGTGCACCCTGTTTTTCAAGATAATCTTTGAGAAGTACACCATCTATATATTCCATGACTATGTATGCCGTATTGTTCTCCTCAAAATAATCAAACACGTTTACTATGTCATTTGCTTTTCCAAACTGTGCGATACTCTGAGCCTCCATAAGGAAACGCTTTATCTGATTTTTATACTGCTTCTCCTTCTCACCGGACAAAAGACCTACTTTCATCTCTCCCGGTGACCTGTTTACAAGACCTACCGGGAAAAACTCTTTTATCGCAACGATGACACCAAGTGTCGCATCATAACATTTGTAAGTTATTCCGAAACCACCGACACCTATTGCCGTTCCAACAATAAAATGTCCTTTTAAAACTGTTCCCGGTCTGAGATAGTGCGGCTGCTCCGGAGGTGTTCCCTCCACATAACCGCAATAACGGCACACCTCATACGGTCCTTTGACACTAAAGCAGTTCATACATAATTCATTTGCCATAACCTGTCCTCATTTCTTTTTTACTCTAATCTGAAACGATTAGTATCATCGCCTATGTCAAGGATAGTTCCGACTTTCAGTCTGATAGGCAGATTTTGCGGAATACATTCATCCATCTCATTTATGAAGCATCCGTTTGAAGAATTGTCAACAATATAAAATTCCTCTTTTTGTGCATCCCATGTTATGGTACAGTGAGTACGGCTTATCTTGCGTGCCTCCGGGAATACAACATCATTTACATTGTCTCTGCCAAACTTTAATTCTTCGCCCGGTTTAAAAGGTATCTCAGCTCCGGCATACATTCCCGTAATGCCGACCATAACTCCTCTCGGTCTTCCCTGACCTGAATTATCCGGCTGTGCTTTCTGTAAATTTTCAATATTTTGTACCGTACCCGCATCGTGTGTGACTTCACCGCTTTGTACCTGCTGTGCATTTTGAACCTGTTCTGCTGCCGAAGTACCAGCCTGCTCAGGTCTTGCTTCGTCGATAAATTCATATTTTGGTTTTATCTGCTCCTGATGTATCTGCTCAACATCAGGTATCATATTGTCTTTATCCTTGTTCTTTTTCGCCTTTGCAGGTTTTGTTATGATTATAAGTATTCCGCAGATTATCAGTATCACTGCTAATACCATTATCATATTTAGTCCACGCAATCTTACTATATCCTGATACTGTTTTTTATAAATCTGACCTATACCGGTTGCTTTTGTTGTAAAGACTATATTTAATACCGCCGTAACTATCGCCGCAAATCCTGATATTATCTGCCTGCTTCCTGCAACAATGCTTACTATCATAAAAATAGCCGAAAGAAGTGCAGGAAGAACGATAAATACCATTATCTCAAGTGCCTGACTGCCCGAAATCTTTAATCCCGACTTTCCCATTATAAATTTTGAAAAGGTGTCCTTTATAAAATCTGCCTGACTGTAAATATCAGTCGGATAATTCTCCTGAACAGTTTTTATCACAGGCATAAATAAAAATCCTATGTCTGCCAATAACAGAAAAACAACTGCTATCCTGAAAAACTTAGCCAATTTGTTCATATACAACCTCACATATCTGACTTACTGTCTGTTTTGTGTTAAATAGTCCGTCCAGTTAAACTTCGCACCACACAACGGCATAAATAAAAGTTTTACTTCACCGACCGTGATAACATCGTATGCCTGAAGCTTCATAGGACTTAATACTACTTCATCGTTCAGATAGACAAGTTCGCTTGACTCTCCCGGCTGAACAAGATATAAATGCTGTTTTGGTTCATAGACAAGTATTGCGTGCTTATTTCTTGAGACACTCTTATCACCCACAAGTGCTATATCCATTGATGCATCCCTGCCGACAAAGTTCTTTCCAACCTTAAGTCTGAAATCCTCGCCCAGATGATTTCCGTCAAGTGCAATGACCCAGCCTGTGCAAGGTGTCGATACTGACCTTTTTACCGGCTCTTTTGCCACGGTTTCCTTAACAGGAGCCGTATCAGCCTTGCTCGTGGTCGGTGATGAAAAAATATCATCATAAAATGCTACCGTATGGTCATCATCCTCTTCCGTGACACCGCCCGGTGTTATTTTTTGTACCTCCTGAACAGATGGCTTTCTTGGCTCAGTTCTTCCAATAAAACTATCCGGATTGCCGCCTAAAGTCTCTGTCGCGTCAGCCACCTCTTCATGTCCGCCTCTGCCAAAATTATTCATCATATTTTGTTCTGTCTGTATGTTATTTTGAACATAACCTCCTGCTTGCGGCTGCTGAGGAGGATTGTTGTAAGTCAATGGCTGTGTTGCCCCTATATCATTTCCCTGACTTTCATCAAACACTGAGGTAAGTCCGTCATCATTTCCTGCTCCCTGTGCACAATATGGGCAGGTTGGGAATTTCTCCTTATCATAAAAATGTCCGTTACTACATCTGCTTAAGTTCATAATTTATCTCTCCTTTGTTATTTTAGTTTCTATATATTGAAGCAGTGCAACTGATGTGTTGTCCTGGGAATGTGTATTTTCCCTCACTGCTGCCTCAACCAGTATCTCTGCTTTTTTCTGCATTGATACGGCATCATTCTTTAATATCATTTTTATCCTGTCTTTTGAAAGTGTCTTTGTGACACCATCACTGCACAAAAGAACCATGTCCCCCGTCTGCATCTCAAAAGGCTTGTCGATAACATCCATAAGTTTTACATTGCCTATTCCGAGGAAACTTATAAGTGCCTCTTTCTGACGGTGTCTCATTGCTTCTTCTTTTGTCATGCTCCCATTTTCAACCATCTGCATAAGACGGAGATAATAGTTGTGATCTCTTGTGACAAGCTTTATCTCATCTCCTCTTAAAAGATATATCCTGCTGTCACCGACTGATGCCCAGTAAAGCCTGTTTTCCTCAGTTATTACTGCAACCATCGTCGTTCCTGAACCTTTTTCTCCTTCTTCATGGAAATCATGTATAACTTTGTCTATCGCTTTTATCCCGCTCTGAAAAAATAACGGTATATTGACATTAGGGTCTTTTTCTATCTTTTCAAATCCGTCTTTTAACATTGTTATGGCTGTGCGGCTCGCTTTCTCTCCGTCTGCCATTCCACCCATTCCGTCACACACAGCCGCCATCACTCTTGTTTTCCGGTTGGCTGCTATTTTTTTACTCCCCGAAACATATACCGCATCCTGCTGGTATTTTCTGTTTCCGGTTGCTGAGTATTTGCAGGTAATTATCTCCGGCACTGTCCTCACTACAGTATGGGAAACATTTCTCTGAATATTAATTTCAGGTTGTGGTTCTTTTTTCCTTTTTCCAAACAAAACTATCTCACCTCCAAATAAAACTTAATCTGCTCGTCCACAAGCCAAAACACATCTCCGGTATTTAAAATGGCACTCCTGTCTCTTCCGATAAGACCATTTTGGGTATATGTTCCGTTTTTAGACAGATCCAATATCTTAAACTGATTTGATATTGCATCATACATCACTTTACAGTGAATCCTGCTCACATCACCTTCCTCAACACATATATCACAATCATTTATGCTCCTTCCTATGGTGACGCATTTATCAGGCATAAACTTCCATTTTCTTGTTTTTCCATGCATTTTCATAGTGATATGCGGATAAACATCAACAGGAATATCTGCACTGCCTCTGTATGCAGTTTCAAATTCCCTTACAAATTCCTCCATGTTCTGTATTCTTACGGAGTAGTCAAGTTCCAGTGCACAATCTATAACCTCGCTCAATTCTTCCGGCACATTACCATTTACGCTGCTAAGGGACAACTGCTGCTCTCCGGCACATCTGTCCACTGCAGTAAGTGGTCTTTTACCGGATACGATAAAATAATAAGTTGCAGCAAGTGCATATACATCCGTCCACGGTCCCTGCTTTCCTGTTCTGGAATACTGCTCCATCGGTGCAAATCCCGGTTTTATCATAACGGACATATCCGTTGTTTCGTTTAATGCATATTGCCTTGTTGCTCCAAAATCTATCAATTTTATGCTGCCGTCCTCTAAAAGCATTATGTTGTCCGGACTTATATCTCTGTGCAGCAGTCCGAGCCGGTGAATTTTTGACATTGACTTTGCAACACTTATGATTATCACTTCTGCCATATCAAGCGGAATGATGCTGTTTTGTTTTTGCATATACTGAGCAAGTGTGCAGCCCTGTATATATTCCATGACTATATATCCTGTGTTGTTTTCATAGAAAAAGTCCTTTACATCTACAACGACATCATCTTCTCTCAGATTTTTCAGTATCTTTGCTTCATTTACGAAAACAGATAATCCATGTTCATAAAAACTTCTTTTTGTTTCATCGAAAGCCCTAAGTGAAATCCCGTCCTCACTTCTTACTGCCCAGTCATTCGGAAAGTATTCCTTTATTGCGAAATTTTCCTGTGTCCAGATACTCTCCGCCAGATATGTTCTTCCAAATCCACCTATGCCAAGAATTTTTTTAATACTGTATTTCTGATCAAGGATATGACCTTTCCTAAGCGAACTATCTGAATTATCCAACCTGATCTTCACCTCCGTTCTCTACACTGTGAAACTCAAATTTCTCTCTGCCCGCCGTGATAACATCCCCGTCTAATAGCATCCTTTTTCCGGTTATCTTCACACCGTTTACAAAAGTTGAATTTGTAGTTTCCAGATCTTCTATATAGCAAGCCATTTTAGTAACTTCTATGGCAAAATGCTGTCTTGAAAGCCTGTCATCGTCAAAATATATGTTGCATATGTTCGACCTGCCTACAAAGATACTTCCCTCGACATTCCACTCTACCTCTCTTATCTTTCCTGCCCTGTCAGTAATTATGAGTCTTATCAGCTTTGAATCTGCTTTCATAAGGTCATCGGCAGGCACCTCCACTACATTTGCAGGCTTTTTCTTTATCACTATGATAGTTATCACACCTATGACAATAACTATGAGAACAACCAGTATCCACCAGTAAGTCCTTACCGCCTGCTTGATTCCCTCGGTTGTCGGATTAAGCCCGTCCTTAACTTCAAATTTCACCTTGTTGGTCTTTATCGTATTTTTCTCCACGGAATCATCTTTAATATTCTTACATTCCAATGTATATGAGCCTGTGTAAAATTTGTCTTTAAAGAACAATGTGTATATATGTTCCTGTTCATTTACGGTTATGTTTGATATTTCCCATACTTTTGCGTCTTTTCCTTTGAACCTTACAAGGTAATTACTCTTATCCTGTGCACCGGTAAGGTTTTTTGTAGTTCCATCTTCAATATTTACTTTTATTGAATTGTCCCCTGACTGTTCTATGCTCTTTACTTTCGGTCGGTCAGTATCTTTCTGGCTGTTTGTATATTCAAACTGTCCCTCTTTGTCTAAAGCTGCTTCTTTTGTCTTTCCGCCGGATTTCATAACAATGTTTAACTTTGACTCTGACAACGATAATGTTTTGTTACTTCCGTCAACGGCTCTAAATTTTAATACATATGTCTCATCAAACAATATCCTGTTGATTTCTTTAAATCCTTTTTTTACATCCTTTGTGCTGCTGCAGTCCTTATAATAACCTCTGCTATAGTTCTCATTAAGAATATTTTTCTTTGTATTTTTTATCTTGCTAAGATTAGGTTTTGAACTTACATTTTTCAGCAATACCGCATAGACCGGTACTTTAGACTTCTTTACTGCCGGATTTACATTATAATCTTCCTTATCTTTTCCGGCACTGTCATCCTCTCCGTCCGTAATAAGAAACATAACTGTTCGCTCTGATGAGTTATCAACTGTCGTAAGTTTTTTTGTTATCGAACGGTACAGCACCGTATAATTTTTATTTCTCTTGAGCTTATTTATCTTTTTAATATCTTTGTCACGGCTTTTTTTGTCCGACTTTCCGTCAGCCTTAAAGACTTCAACCTTATTTCCGTGTTTACTGTCAGCACCGACCGTGTAAAGCTCCATCTTGTCAATCTTTCTTATTTTCTTTCTCAGGTTTACAAGACTTTTCTTAACTTCGTTAAACTGTTTTTCGTCAACTGATTTTGAGTTATCCAAAAATATAACATATCTTACAGGCTTATCTGCCTTTGCAAATTTAGTCACGCTTTTTGTTTCAAACTCAATGTCTTTTCCCTTAAAAGAAGCTGTGTACTCTGCATCTTTTGAAACTTTTTCGCCATTTACATAAGCTGTTATCTCCGGAGGATTTCCTACTGCCTGCTCAATATTTAACTGCTTTCTCTCCGCATATGACACCTTTGTATTTAATGCCGTAAACAGTGCTACGATTAGAAACGCATATGTTATCTTTCTTATTCTTTTTCCCATGTTATATCCTCCTGACAATATGGTATAAATTTAAGCTCTGTCTCTCCCACTTTTATCACATCACCCAATTTCAAAGAGTGCGGCTCTGTCACTAAATCCCCGTTCAGATAAACGATATTGGATTTTTCCGCCGTCACATAAAACTCATTTCCCTTAGGGTCATATAAGACCGAGCAATGTTTCTCCCTCGAAATACTCTTGTCATCAGTAAGCACAACATCCATCGCCTGACTTCTGCCTACAAAATTCTTGCCTGCATGAAGCCTGTAGTCATTGCCCTTTTCATCGCCGTTTATACATACGAGCCATCCCGTTACCGGCGGCTTTTTGGTAACTCCAAAAAATCCAAAAGATACTGTTTTATCACCATCCTCTGACGAACTCTCCTGCATTTCGCCCATATCCGGCTGCATGAGATTTCCTGCACTTTCAAAGTTTCCGCCTATTATCTCACCGAGCTGTTCACCAAGAGATATATCTACTTCCGCAATAGATACGGTCTTGTCATCTTCTTCCACATCGTCTAAAGATATACTCAACTGCTCTCCTGCCCTCTTGCAATGAGGACAGCTCTTATACATCTTTGGATCATACCAATGTCCGTTACTACACTTTACTGCCATACATCTACTCCTACTTATCTTTGTTTATCTGATAAAAACAGCTATCGCCGAATAATTATCCATATTCGTTCCTCTGCCGTTTTCTAGTACTATCTTTCTCATTTCTTCAAGCCATTCTGCGGGGGTTGCTGATTTTTTCAACAGTTTGCACATTGTCTTTTCATCTATCAGCTCCCAAAAACCGTCACTGCACATAAGAAAAGTTGTCTTTTTTCCTATCTTTATCTTTTTGCTGACGCTGTATTTAGGGCTGTCCCACGGTGTTCCCACAACTCTCAAAAGCCTGCTCCTGTCAGGATGGTGTCTTATCTCACTTTCCTTTATATCTCCCCTTGCTGCTAATAACTGAGGAATACTGTGGTCAAGGGTTCTGTCCTTAACTTTTCCGCTCTCAAAGTGATATACCCTTGAATCCCCGACATGATAATATGATGCATCCTCCTGCTCTATATAAAGGCAGGTTAGCGTAGTCTTCATTGATGATTGGGCATTTTCCCTTTCCTGTTTTTTCAATAGATTTTCCTGTGTACTCACAATGGCGTGCTCAACATTAACCCCTTTGTTACACACCGACTCTATCATTTCTTCAACGACAAATCTTGAAGCCACCTCACCTTTTCCGTGTCCTCCGAGTCCATCGCACAGTACACACAATACTCCTGTATTATCTTTCCCTACTCCAAGATAATCTTCATTGTTTGTGCGTTCACCTTTGTCTGTTATTGCTGCATAAGTTATTTCATATTTTTTTTCAGCCATAATCCTGTCACCTCTTTTTTGTTATTATGTCGTATATAAAATATTTTTTTTAATTTTGTAATTTTTAGCAATATTTTTGTAACTAATGTAAAATAAAAAGCAACACCAGTATCCTGCTTTCGCAACATTACACTGCTGACATTTTGCCCTTATAAAATTGCTTTGCAATTCTCATTGGCATCACACTACATTATGAGCATTTTCCTATACATAGAAAACAAAACAAGGCAAAGGAAGTTATCAACATAAAGTTATAGCTTCACTTGCCTTGTTTTTAACTGTATTATTATAAATGAAAATATTACTGCTCTGCTCTGCCATTATGTATTTCTCCTTTGCACCTTGTCAAGTCTTATCTTAAATTTATTTTTATAATTTTTATTTATTTTTTATATAAATATTATCATGTCACAGCTCCCAATTCCAGCTTTCTGCGGCAATCGGTCACAACTGGTAGTTTTTTGGTTACGAACTGCACTAAAATTATCTCTTTACATTCTTAAAATTCTATAATATACTCTACTAGTATTTACATGATACATACAAAAACACCTTATAAATATACACAGATACGATTATTTTATAATATGATTTCTTTTTAAAGGAGAAATATGTCATGGAAGACATTAAGAATTTTTCAATCTTTATATTTGAAGATGATAAGATACAAGCCACGGCTTTAAAAAACTATATCAATGAATATTCACAGGATATGCACCCTGTTATCGCGGCCAGCACAAAAGAAGCAATAAGCATACTTTCTAAAGAGCCTTACTTTCGTGCATATTTTTTAGATATTTCCACAAACCCGGATGCTGAAAATACGGATGGTCTTAAGATTGCTGAATATATCAGGCACAAGACAAAGAACAATGCCCCTATAATCTTTACTACCGCATTTCCAAAACACATATACCATGCAGTCAATGATATACACTGTACGGCATATCTCTTAAAACCTTATACAAAAGAACAGCTTTTCAGACAGCTTGACAATATATTAGGTACTGAACGGGATTTTACTATTAAAACCATTGACAATATTCGGATAAAATTAAATTTTGATGATGTATTTTATTTTGAATCACACGGCAGGTATATAATAGCCCACACTTTACATGGTGAATTTATGACAAGACAGTACCGCTTGAAACAGATTCTCGAACTGTTTCCTGCATATTTTGAGCAGTGCCATAAATCATATATTGTAAATACCAGGTATATCGAACTTATCGACCCATATGCCCACCTGATCTCATTGAAAAAAACAAAGGACAAAGTTCCATGTAACAGAAATTATAGATACATAAAATAAGGAGAACACAGATGAACATTTTACATAATCTTATAATTATACTTACTTTAACGATACAAAATCTTACATACATAGGTTTTATGATATATCTTTCTGAACATTCCTTAAAGAAACTTATATCTCCCAAATTTTTAGTTTCTTTCTGTATATACAGTGTTGTGTTAAATTATCTGCAGAAACATGATAATAATCAGCTTATGTTCGCCTTTTTACTTATGTTTGCCTTTTACAGCCTTATGATTTTTATAAACACAAGATGTACTATAAGCCAGGCGATAAATATATCTATTGCCGGATATTTTATAGTTTCCTGCTGTCAGGCTGTTGTCATGCTTGCTTTAGCTCTCTTAAATTTGAATTTTGATGAAAATAATGCAGCCGACCCTATTTCGGCAGCACTCTTAATTTTATCACTTTTTGTTTTAATCATTTTAAATAAACTATTTCCTATAACAAAGTTTACCGACAGATTTAAGAATTTTTCTTATTTTTCTTCCCTTTTCTTTTTGGGAAGCTTCATTTTGGTTGCAATATTTACATCCATAAAAAGCAGCTTATCACTCGGAACTCTTATTTCCACTACTGCTAATATCCTTTTTGCCGCAGTTATTACCATACTTATAATACTTCAGAGTTTCGATGATATGAAAAGAAAACAGTCCTTAAAAGATTACAGTACATATATGCCTATTGTCGATGAAATGATTGAAAATATACAAAAAAGACAGCACTTATACAATAACCAGCTCCTCTCATTATCACAGCTTACCGACTCCTATGATAATTATGAAGACTTGTGCAAAGCAATAAAAGATATAACACAAATGGATGACAGACACAGATATTCTTATGATTTTCTCCACCTTAATAACAAACTTCTTGCAGGACTTTTATTCAGCAAGGTAAATGCCGCTCTAAAAAAAGATATACAGATCATAGTGACTATTTTTAATTATGATTACACAAGCAACTGCTCAGATATGGAGATAATCGACCTTGCAGGTGTACTTATAGATAATGCAATAGAAGCCTGCCGCCCTGACGACACCATTTTTATAAGCATCGGTCAGCGTACAGACAATATACAAAGCGACAGTTTCCGTATCAAAGTTGAAAATCCGGGACCTGCCGCCACAAGTGAATTTATACACGATATTTTTACTAAAAAATATACTTCCAAGACAGAAAAAGACGGACACGGACTGGGTCTTTCCATTGTTAAAGGTATCGTCAAAAAATATAACGGACAAATTTCCGTAGAAAATACCACCCATACTGAAACTTCCGACATACGCTACCTCAGTATAGAAGTTGAAATATAACTGCCTGCCATCTACCGTTCTCTAAACATCTGCACGAGCAGGATTATAAAGGATACACCCCAAAGAACAACAGCAGGCAGAAGATTGAAATTCATTTTCCATATGCACCTCATAACTTTCCTGCTTTGCAATCCTCTTTCTCCATACATATTTTCTTTTCTTGTTTTTCCATAGATTTATGGCAGTAAAGATTGCCCATGCTTTTACATTTTCTAATATATTTTCTTTGTACTATTGCAAAAAAATACACACCAAAAAGAAGACCTCTAAACTTCAGAGGTCTTACTTCTATCACATTTATTATCCAAAAATATTTACGATTTTAATTTTTAAAATTCATACTCCAGATTTTATAATAACACAAGTAGTATGTATCTTATAATATATCAAATATCACTCTTTTACACCACCAAGAGTAACCCCTGAAATAATAAATTTCGAAAGTAAAAGATATACTATTACGATAGGTACGATTGCTACTGTTATCATCATATAAATCTTACCCATATCAAAATTCATATAATCAGCTCCACGAAGTGTTGCAATAAGAATAGGTACAGTCATCTTCTGTTTTGACTGGATTATCAATGCCGGAATGAAATAGTTATTCCAAGAACCTACAAATGTAAATATTGCCTGTACTGCAATCGCTGGTTTCATTATCGGAATAACAATCTTGTTAAATGTCCTGAATTCTCCTGAACCGTCAATTCTCGCTGCTTCAACAAGTGAAATAGGAAGTGATGACTGCAGATAACTATACATAAAGTAAAATACCGCCGGTGATGCGATTGATGGAACTATAAGAGGTGTCCATGAATCATACATCCCCATATTTGTTATAAGTCTTAAAAATCCCATCGCCGTTACCTGTGTTGGCATAACAAGTATTGCCATAATAAATGTAAATGCAACCTTTTTTAATTTAAAGTTGTATGCATAAAGTCCATATGCAGTAAGTGATGAAAAATATGTACATATAGCTGGGGCTGCTGATATAAACAAACTGTTCACTATTCCACGCAGCATTGGAAAACTTCCATCCTTCGCTACCTTTTTCAGATTGTCCAAGAAATGTGTACCCGGCAATGCCGAAAAACCTTTTTGTAATTCTGAATGTGAGCGGGTTGCATTAACAATAAGTATATAGAAAAAGAACAGGCATAAAAATGCTAAGACCAACAAAACTATATGTGCCAAAATACTTCTGAATCTGTTATGTCCTTTTTTCATTATAATAACCCCCTTCTTCTACGTTTTTCTGCTTTTGCAGCTGCTTTTGAACCATCAGGATCATTGTCATTTGTAAGCTTATACACGATAAAGCATAATATCGCACTTACTATAAACAGATATACTGATAAAGCTCCTGCCATTCCATAGTTCTTACTCTTCAAATGATTATTAAGGAACATTATAAGCGTCATTGAAGTTCTATCAGGATTTCCCTGTCCATTTGTAAGTATCTGTGGAACATCGAACATCTGAAGTCCACCGATAATAGATGTTACAAGTGTGTATGCAAGAATTGGTCTTATCATAGGAAGTGTAATATAGAAAAATCTCTGTATGCTGTTACATCCGTCAAGATCACAAGCCTCAAAAATTTCCATACTTATTCCGTTTATTGCTGCTATAAGCATGATCGTTGTATTACCAAACCACATAAGGAAGTTCATAAATCCTATAAGTGACCTCGTTCCAAATATAGAACCTAAAAAGTCAATCGGCTTCTTGATAAATCCAGCAGACAACATTATTGAGTTTACAGGTCCGTTTGTAGAAAAAAGTGTAAAGAACAACATCGCAAACGCTGATGCCATAATCAGGTTGGGAAGATAGATAACTACCTTAAAAAACTGTTTTCCACGAATCTTTAAACGAACATCAGTAAACCAATTCGCTAAAAGAAGTGCAAATACTATTTGAGGAATAAATCCTATAACCCACATTATAAGTGTGTTTTTTCCATATGTAATCATATCGGATTTCAGAAGACTTACATAATTCTTCATTCCAATAAAGTTTGGTCCTACTTCTTTTATTCCGGTACGATAATACTCAAAAAAACTATACCTTATTGTATCTAACAGCGGTATTAATGAAAATATAATATAAGTTATGAAAAATGGAAGTATAAATATATAACCCCATTTAGCGTAACTTACACTTTTTTTCTTCTTTTTCATAATCCCACTCCTTTCCTAAATATCATTATAAACTTGGAGTATTTCATTTCTTATAACAGGATTCAGCTATACTTTCATTATAACTAAATCCTGTTATATTGCCACATCTTTGTGACTACATAATACAATATTTTTATTTATCCCTTTATAATTGCTGCTACTTAGCCCAATTTACCTTCTTAACATCTGCATAACGCTCTTTAATTGCTGTCTCAAAGTTTTTCTTTGCCTTGTCATAAGTAACTTTTCCCTGAAAATAATCGCTGAATGAGTTCTGTATAAGCTCTACACATCCCTGATCATATGCTGACAATGGTGCAATTTTAATATTTTCTGCAACAGGTGCGAAATACTTAAATGGATTCTGACCACCAAGGAATTTAGAAGCATATTTTCCATCATTTTCTGCAGCCTCTTTCATTCCAGATTTTGTATTTGTAAAGTCAGAATATTTTTCTGAAATCTTTAAAAGATTATCTTTATTTGCTGTGAGTGCAAGAATAATTTCTTTTGCATGCTTAGTATTGTCTGTTCCTGTTGCTGCATGTATGTAAGAACCGCCCCAGTTATATTCCTGTGGAGGATTTGTAACACCCCACTCGCCTTCTTTTCCATCCCAGTTTGGCTTTAATGTAAAGTCAATTCCCCATGCCGGTAAGAGGAATGCAAATACTTTAGATTTTGAACCCATGGCTTTATTCCAGTCATCATTCCACTGCCCCTTTACAGTCTTGTCAAAGTATCCTGCATCAAGCCACTGTTTTGAATCATTTATCCAATCCATGACTTTTGAATCTACATCAACTGTAGTATCTTGTGAATCACTAGGCGTAACCCATGATTTTGAAATACTGTTTCCATATAAACGGAATGTGTCAGCATATGATGAAAATGTATAATATCCTTTTGCTTTTAACTGTTCTGCTGATTTCTTAAGTGTATCCCAATCCTTAACCTTCTCACCAATTTTCTCTGGATCATCTGTTCCGAATACTTTCTTTGCGATGTCTCTTCTGTAAACGAGAACTCCAGGACAGCACTGCCATGTAGAGCCTCTCATAACTCCTTCACTGTCTGATGCTGTTGTCTTTGTAAAATCATACTGATCTGCAAACTCTTTATATGTATCAATTCCAATATTCTTTAAAGGCATTGCAACATCCGCATCTTTATCCGTATATTTAAATACATAATCTGTCTCCGAAAGGAAAATATCAACTTTATCGTCTGCTGATGCATCAGCCTGTCTTCCAAGTGCCTCGTCAAGTTTCTGCTGATATACACCATCCTGGTTTGGATTGATAACCCAGTGAATCTCACAGCCATCCTTAAGTTTTGTGACTGTCCCATCCTTTGATGTTGATTCTACCTGTGGATAAACAGCCTCTAAGCGCTGACGGAATTCATCGTTCCATGAATAGATATTTATTATCTTTCCTTCTTTCTGACTGCTGTTTCCTGCTCCACCATCATTTGCCTTGTTTCCACATCCGGCAAGCATTGTAACACTCATTGCCGATGCAAGCACTAAACTTAAAAATTTGCGTTTCATTTCTCATTCCTCCTAATAGAATATATTTTTAATCATTCGACATAACTTTATGTCATTCCGCATTTACAAGTCATATATTACTCCATTTAACACACACTTTATATTAAATCACTTGTAAAAATAGCAGATTCATGTCATAATGTTAAATAATAACAATATTATATCAGATTTTAACACTATTTTAGGAGGAAAAATATGTCGTTATCAGAAGAATGGGTAAATACAGAACTCTCAAACAGCGAATTTGAAGTACTTCACCGAGCCCCTGATGTTGAATACTCTTTTTATAATTCAGTTAAAACGGGAGATATGGACGCCGTAATTGAAAATTGCAAGCAAGATGCTTTTGTAAATCTAGAAGGAGCCGGTATTCTCTCACAAAATCCTCTCACAAATATAAAATATCACTTTGTTGTCACGACCGCAATGATTACAAGATATTGTATTGATGGAGGTCTTGAAGCGGAGCAGGCATATCGTCTAAGTGACTTTTATATACTAAAGCTGGACTCCTGCAATACAATACGCCAGGTAGCTGACCTTCATCATGAAATGGCAAAAGATTTTACCGGCAAAATGGTTCTTTTTAAGAAAAGCTCAATTCTCTCAAAACCTGTTATGCAATGTGTAAACTATATATACAGCCATATCAAAGAACGTATCACAATATCCACTCTTGCTGATTACACAGGACTTTCTGAGAACTATCTTTCTCGCATATTCAAACAAAATCTTGGTGTTTCCATAAGTGATTACATTCGCGAAAAAAAGATAGAAAAAGCAACTCACCTGCTCCGCTATTCTGATAAATCACTAATTGATATAGCTAATTATCTTTCCTTTTCGTCACAAAGCCATTTTATTAAAACATTTGAAAATTTCATGGGTATAACACCAAAGAAATATCGTGATAAATATTATAAATCAATGTGGTAATAACACATTTTCATTTCATAAAAAAAAGAGGAAATTAATCTTCACATCAATTTCCTCTTTTGCTTTTTAGGAATATCTTATAAGATATTATCTCACATACTATTTTATAAAAACATCAATTTCATGACATCGTCCACAGCTCATTTCTTCAATCCTTTTTTTCATTATTACTACTTTCTTTAAATCAGCAGACTCAAGCTCATTTCCGTCACATTCCACTCTTATTATTTTATTATACACTCCATTATTATCCTGTATATTATCAATGTCAGCGTGAATCGTAATCTTTAATGTCCTTCCTGAAAAATTAAGTTTTATTGCAGCTTTGCCATCTTTATCAAACTGCTCAGGAAGAAGTGCCGGTTTTATAACAAGATTTCCAAGTTCTCCTCTTACTCCAAAAACTTCTGTTATCATTGTAAGCATATACCAGCTTGCTGCACCCGTAAGATATGCATACAATCCGCGTCCATCGTTATCAAAATACTCAGGTATTCCCGGATACATAATACTATTTTCAAAATCCATCGCACTATCAAGCAGATTTTTAAGCACCTTGTAACCCTCTTTTATGAAGCCTCTCTTGTATAATGCATTTGCATACATTACTGCCATATGTGAAAATACGGCTCCATTTTCTTTTTCACCATATGCAAATCCAAACATTCTTCCAAAATCAAATTTTTCTTCTTTAAAATCTGTATTAAGACGGTATCCTCCAGCTCTCTTTTCATAGAGATATTTATCCGCACTGTTGCAAATCGCTTTTATCTGCTTTTCATCTGCAGTGCCACTCATTATCGCAAATACCTGGCTTGTAAGCATCATACGCACATCATCTTTTTTATAATACTCTACCTTTTTTCCATGATTATCATAATAACCGTTAAACCACCCCGTATTGTCATCTTCTTTTATCCACTCATTTTCACGAATGTTTTTCATGAGCCAATCTGCTTTTTCTTCAAGATTTTCACATATCATACTTATTTTTAATACAGCTTTTTCGCCACTTATATTGTGACAGCAAAGTTTACTATATTCAGAAAGAAGCTGCTGTTTTTTGTAAGGATTTTCGTACAATTCCTTACCTTTTCTAAATAGACATTCCATCTCCTTTGCAACCTCAATAATTCGGATTCCGTCTGTACTTTCAATTTTTCTCAAATAATATGCTATATCTTTTAAATTTCCCGCATATGCACATGTAAATGCGACACTTTCTCCCCTTTCCCATGCCATATCAAGTGCATCATTCCAATCTGCACCATGAAGTCTCATTTCATTATGCTCTCCAACATCATAAAATGCACAAAGATTCTGCAAAAGTATATGCTCGATAACAGTTCCAAAATAAT
>OCQC01000261.1_pt1 | contig 65265 bp, 55 predicted proteins | sample 1538401 | NCBI WGS metagenome assembly OCQC01 (sample SAMN04571689, study PRJEB22368) | human gut metagenome | biome: human gut; material: stool | host: Homo sapiens | place: Luxembourg | collected 2012-08-03 | reverse complement strand
ACAGGCAACGAAGCTGGTAAGGCTTTAGTAGCTGCTGGTCCTCAGTTATAATTAAGTTACATTAATAAAAACTGATCACTAGGATATATACCAGATTGTAGTTTAATATTAATAAATAAAACTCCACATACTCTGTTTACATGACAGGGATGTGGAGTTTTTAATATGATTTTATATAGCTATTCATTATAAGTCCTGATATTTAGCAGGAATTAAGAGAAAATCAAGATAAAAAATTAGATTAGAACTGTTTTCAGAGCTAAATCTCTGGTTTAACAATATTAAGTGGCATCATAAGATGGTTTATGAGGATTCGGTATGCTTCATTTCCATCGCCAGCTTTAAGCTTTTCAAAATATTCTTCATGTTCATCAACGGTTCCGATGCTTCGGCCATCCACCTGGAGAGCAGATTGCGTTGTAAGTCTGATAAGATACATAAGACGCTGGAACATATGGTTGATTTCTTCATTCTCTATATAGTTAACGAGTAGAAGGTGGAATTCGTGGTCATAGTTGATGAAGCTTTCATAATCATCATCAAGATTAATAGCTTCCTTTTGCTTATCGAGAATTTCTCCAAGCTTTTCTATAGTCCGCTGACCTTTTGGCGTATTGTATTCGTCAGCCAGACATTGTGTGCAGAAGCCTTCTATGGCACATCTTATCTGTATAGTTTCCTTCATATCCTTCTGGCTTAACTGTCTTATTCTGAAGCCCTTGCTTGGAATAACTGTTATATAACCATCCTGGCTGAGACACTGGAGAGCCTCACGCATGGGAGTTCTTGATATTCCTAGTTCTTTGGATAACTTAGTTTCTGAGTAAAGAGTATTAGCATCCAGCTTGTGGCTGAGAATAAGATTCTTGATATAGTTGTAAGCCTCAAGCTGTAATGACGACATAAGCTGCATATATTCCTCCGTTGTATAAATGCCTGATAATAGTTATGTCCATAATATGTTATAAAATCTTAATGAACAGTAACTAAAAATGAAAAAGTAACAAAAATGAAAAAGTAATAAAAAAACATAAAAAATACAATTTACCTAACATATAATAGTCGATAATTGACTATAGGTCAATGAAATTAATATAAAATCGGTACACCGGTATGCAATATTTATGATAAAATTATTAAAAACTTGGATATGTTAGGTGATTGTAATAATATAATTATTGGAAATATCTTGATTATTATGTGATTTAATAGTCAAAATATTTCTTGATTACTAATTTAGTAAAGTTATCTTTACAAATATAAGAAATCTACGAATTGACGGATAAAATGTTTTTGTAAATATTTATAAATATCCTGGATTATTCACGAAGCAGTATCTAAATACTACACAGCTTGAATGTTATATATCGTGCTGAATGTATTGCTTTTGCAGCAAAAAAATATTATATCACTTATAAGCATATAAAGTTGCACAAATAATCATGAATAAAAAATGTATTTTTGGTTAATCTGTTTTTGCATACAGTACTATAATACAAATCGTAAAAAGAAATAGATAAACTTAACACCACCTCTTTGTTGAAGGCCTGCTAAGCTAATCAGATTTTTGGAGGAAAAGATAAATGAATACTTTAAAAGCTGAAAAAAGAAGCATGAGTGACAAAGCAAAGAAATTAAGAAGAGAAGGTTATGTAACAGGTAATGTGTTTGGCAGAAGCATTGCTGAATCGATTCCGGTACAGATTGAGAAAAAGGAAGCAGAAAAGTTCCTTTCTGTCTGTGGCAAAGGTAGTGAAGCACAGCTTTCCCTTGAAGGACAGCAGTATGATGTCCTTGTAAAGGAAGTAGATTATGATCCTATCAAGAGACAGACATTAGAGATTGATTTTCAGGTTCTTACAGAAGGCGAAAAGGTTCGTTCTGTAGCAGAGATTGTACTTGTTAATCATGAACTTGTACAGGGAGTACTTGAACAGCATATGGAAGAGATTCCTTATAAGGCAGGCAAGTCTGCACTTGTTGAAAAAGTCAGTGTAGATGTTGGTAATCTTAAGCCTGGCGACAGTATTAAGGTAGAAGATCTTGATATTGCTAAGGATAAGGATGTTTCAATCTCACCAGATGTATTAGAGAAGGTTGTTGTCAGTGTAACAGAACAGACATATGCTGAAGCAGATGCAGATGACACAGAAGCAGCTGAAACAACAGAAGCTTAGGTAGTGCATGGAGGGATTTGCAGTATAAGGACTTCTGATTCTTAAAGTTAAAATATAGCATTTGTAAATCCGGTATGTATCAAGGCATGCATACCGGATTTTTGTGCGATTTTTTGTGTTTTTAACATCATTTTATGTGATTATAAAAATGTGCATTTCTGAAATACGCATTTCTTAAATACTGCTTTTATGTTGAATTTTGTTGATTATAGATATATACTATATTTATGTGTCATAAAGACTGTAAGAATGTGACTAAGGTGTAGAAGGTAGGTATTGCGTATGAGTAAAGCGTATGATGCAGAAGAGTTCAAAGCAAGGGCTAATATTAAGACAAGGAATGTATGGTTTTTGTTAAATCTGTTATTGACAGCACAGTATTGTTCCAATGTTACAAAAGGAACATATGAGTCAAAATATATAGTACCCTTTTTACTGTTATGCTGGTTGCCATATGTATCAGGATCTATATATATTAAGATTAAGGGAAAGAATGCACCGTTTTATAAGCTTGCAATAACTATTGGGTATGGAATATTTTATGGCTTTATAGTATGTACAAGCCAGACTATGCTTTCTTTTGCATATATATTTCCTGTTGCAAGTATGTTTATTCTTTTTAAGGATAGGAAGTTTATGATACGATGCGGTGTGTTTAATTGCATTATGTTAATACTGGCATCAATATACCGCTTTGCTATATTAGGCATGAATACCACCGCTGATGTAGATAACTATATGTTACAGATATCATGTATAATATTAAGCTATGTTTGTTATGTTATGTCTATTAATCACCTGAATCTTTCAGATGGTGCACTTACAGATTCAATCAAGGATGATCTTGAAAGAGTTGTTAAGACAGTTGAACAGGTTAAGGATTCAAGTAATATGATTGTTGATGGAATCACAGTTGTACGTGAACTTGAAGAAGAAAACAAACAGGGTGCTAACTTCGTAGTATCAAGTATGAAAGAACTGTCACAGAATAACGCTATACTTCGTGACAGAACAGACTCATCAACTGATATGACGACTAAGATTAATGACCAGGTAGAGAATGTAGCTTCACTTATTAATGATGTAGTAAAGCTTGTAAGTGAATCGGTTGAACATACAGATATGAGTACAAAGGAGCTTTCTGATGTAGTTGAAAGTACTAATACCATGGCAAGATTATCTGATGATGTAGATAATATATTACATGAATTCCAGCAGGAGTTTGAAAAAGTTAAGACAGAAACAGGAACTATTGAAGAAATTAATTCACAGACGAATCTTCTAGCGCTTAATGCATCCATAGAAGCAGCAAGAGCTGGGGAAGCTGGCAAGGGCTTTGCAGTTGTAGCTGATGAGATAAGAAACTTAAGTGATGAAACACAGGAATCATCAGATAGAATTATGACTGCACTTAATCATCTTGGTAACACATCAGGTAAAATGCTTGATTCAGTAAAAGGTATGTTATCAATCATACAGGAGACACAGGGCAAGGTTATAAAGGTTAACGAAAGTGTTTCCGGAATAGCAGCTGACTCTAACCAGATAGGACAGCATATAGGAGTTGTCGATTCTGCCATGCAGGAGGTTGAGAGTTCTAACCGCAATATGGTCGATAATATGAAGCAGATAGAAAGTGTTATGCAGGTTATCAATGACTGTATAACTAATGCAGATGAAAGTACTAAGATTATGCTTAGTAAGTATGAGGAATCTGCACGTAATGTCAATAAGATTGAAAGCGTAGTCGGAGCGATGATGGAAAAGCTCGGAGTTGGTGGTTTCATGGGAATCCAGGATATAAAGCATGGTATGAGATGTACAGTCAGACAGCTTATATCAGGAAAGCCTTCTGATAAAGATTATAGTGGCGAGATAATTTCACAGAAGGATGGAGCTTTATATGTAAGATTCGATAGGGAAGATGTTGATGTTGATAATACAGCTTTAAGATATGAAATAGAGATTGTGGCAGGCAATGTTCTTTATCGCTGGAGTGATGTATCAGCTAAAAGGGCATCTGAATATAAAGAAGATGTATGCAAGCTTGCTGTATCAACACTTCCAAGCATTGTTAACAGAAGAAAGTATACAAGAATGCCGATACATAACAAATGTACTATAATTTTTTCGGATGATACCGGAACAACATTCGCAGGCGAGATGGTTAATATAAGCGCTAATGGTTTTGCGTTTATGGTTAAGGCAGCAGAATTTGCCGAATGTAATGGCAAAAATATGATAGTAAACATTCCTGATTTCCCAATAGAACAGGGAAGATATCTTGAGGGTGTTGCAATAAGAAGTACAGATAGTGATGGCAGCTACATAGTAGGATGCCGTATGCCTGAGGATAGCGTAGAGATAGGTAACTATGTTAACAGAAATTATTCGGAATAATGTCTGTTAATATAAAAATGTAAGCCGGTGGTAACATTCTTTTTGTATTATGGTGGTAGAACAATAGTATGGTATAGAGGGTTCTGGATATTATAATTACAGTAAGATACGAATTGATGCCTACAGAATAAGATCTTTAGATCATGGCATCATCATAATATGGAAAGCAGATGGTTGAATGAAATCGGTTAAAGATTATAATAGCTATGTAAAGCTTATAAGAGCTGTTGTTATGGTTGTTGTATGTTTTACAGTTATATATGTAGTAACGCTTGCGGGGAAAAGCAGGATAAATAATTATAAAAGCAGTGAAAAATCAAAGCAGGATGACAGTAGTGTTATTCCTGAAGAAGATGAAGAGGCATATGAGCTTCCACCAAGAACACTAAACACAGCAGTTATTCCTTATGATGGAAAAGAAAGGACTGTATCATGCTGGGGGGATTCCATGATGTTTGGTATAGGAGCCGGGGAAGCATATGTTTTCGGTGAAGATAACGTATTAGATATATCAGACTGGACTACACCATATACGTTAGAATATCTGACTGGCATTAAAGTGTATAATCTCGGTGTTGCGGGGGAAACATCGAATGAGATAGCACTTCGTCAAGGTGGAATAAAAATGTATGCTGATAACACATTTGAAGTTGGTTATGACGACAGTGTTGAAATCAGTATAATAGATGAATATGGCAATCCTGTATATATGGCTGATTTTAGTGCATATGGATATGTGGAACCACATGAATCAGATGTAGTATATATCAATGATGATATGTTTAAGATAACAGGAACAGAAGAAACCGGACTGTATATATGCCGGTATTCAGAAGAAGAAGATGTCTATGATGCATTTACAACTGTATATGAGGGTACGCAGATTGTAACCAAAGCCGCCCATGAACGTAAGAATGATATTCTTATACTTGAAATAGGAAGTAATGGAGGCTGGGATAATTATAGGCAGCTTATAAGCCAGTATGATGCCATGATTCAGAATGTTGGTTGTGATTATTTTATCATAGTGGGTGATACAGATGATCCTGGAACGTCAATAGCGGATACTGCGCAGGGGTTCAGGAATGATGATGGAACATATGTAGGAGTTGGTGATACTGCATGGGAAGCAACACTAAGGGAAGCATATGGAGAGCATTTCATTAATATGAGAACATATCTTATAGAAAATGGTCTGTCAGATGTCGGTTTAAGAGCGACTAAAGCTGATTACAGAGGATTCAGGCGGGGGCGTATATCCAAACAGCTAAGGTCTGACTGGACACATTTTAATTCGTATGGGTATTATGCGAAGGGGCTGGCAATCTATGCGAAGGGGGGTGGAACTAGGATATTGGAAATGATGTATAGGGGCATCAGTTTAAGGAGTAGAAATATAAATGAACAGAAAAGGTAAAAAAAATAAAAATTATGCAGAGCTTATAAAAGAGTTTATAAAAAACAATAAGAAGGCTTCCATATGTACAATGGTAATAATTCTTGTGGTTTTAGCAACAGTGGTAACAACAGTAACTGTAGGTGCTGTTAAAAAGAAAAAGCTTAGCAAAAGGCAGGAAGATACAAGTGTTGTAGTGGACATAACAACTGGTACAACGAATGAAGAAACAGAAGCTACAGAAGAAACGGAAGAAGAAATAGAGGAAGAAACAGAAGCAGAGGTTGTAGAAGACTATGTTGTTGAAGAATTCTTTGAGAATGAGATATCAACAGAAGACCAGGAAGCATTAGAGCTTCCATCAAGAAGGCTGAATGTAGAGAATCGTCCATATGATGGTGCCAGAAGATATATTTCATATTTTGGAGATAGTATGGTAGCTGGTGTAGGCTGCGGTTCGGTCAACGCATCGGTTAATGGAATGAATATAACAGGATGGACATCTCCACGTACTATATCATATCTTACAGGCATTGAAACTTATAATTTCGGTGTTCCTGGTGAGACATCTTACGAGATAGCTTATAGGGCAGGTGGAGTAAAGCTTCATACGGACAGAAGCGTGACAATAAGTGAAGATGTTTCAGCGATTGTCAGGCTTATAGATGAAGATGGGGATGTATTCACATTTAATGATTATAGCGGTTATGGAGTAGAAAGTAATTCATATCCTGATACGATGTATATTAATGGATATCTGTGTAAGGTTATGAATACAGGTTATAACGAAGTCAGTATACAGCTTGTAAAAGGTTATGCAGCATATAGTATGGATAGTATGGCTGATACAGGTGTAAGATATATACAGGCCCAGCAGTATGCTGATAGCAATGTAAAGCCGGTAAATAACGACATAACGGAAACACCATCAGGTGTAAAATCAACAGAGAATACAACAACAGGAAATAAACCATCAGAAAATATAACAGAAGCATCAACAGAATCGTCAACACAGGCACCAACAGAAGCAACAACGCAGAAACCAACAGAACCATCAACGCAGAAACCAACAGAACCATCAACAAGTCCTGCTATAGGTCTTGTAGATATTCCAGAAGGCTCATTGGCTGAACCAAAGGCAGCAAAAGACCATAGCCAGAAGGATATTCTCATACTAGAGATAGGAAGTAATGGAGGCTGGGGAAGCGATTATCAGACACTCATACTTCAGTATGACAATATTATTATCAATTCAGGCTGTGATTATTATATAATAGTTGGTGATACAGATGATCCAGGAACATCCATAGGTGATGATAACCAGGGTGAATATAATGAAGATGGTTCTTATGTTGGTATAGGTGATACATCATGGGAGGCAGCATTAAGAGAAGCATATGGGGCTCATTTCTTTAATACCAGAACATATATAATACAGTATGGACTGGATGTATGTGGATTGAACACGACAACAGAGGATCTTGAAAACTTCAAGCGTGGTAATATATCAAAGCAGTTAAGATATGACTGGACGCATTTTAATGCCTATGGATATTATGCAAAAGGCATGGGAATATATGAAAAAGGAAAAGAACTCGGATATTGGAGTTGATAAGTAGTAAAATCTGACATATAATCTGAAATAATGTATATGATATTATCATTATGACAGTTTATATGTCATTTTTAATATAATGATGTCGGGACGAGTTCCAAGGTCTTTCACCCACATATGAGCAAGCTCATGCGGGTTTAGACCTTTTGACCTTGGTATCATATAATACAGGCAGGAGAAATAGTGTGAAAAATATGATTTTTCACACGCAAGATTTGTGCTTCGCACAAACTTGAGATGCGCAAAGAAGCAGCGCAAGAATGGAGATGTTATGACAAAAAAACAGCTGGCAATAGAGGTTATAGAACGGCTTAAAAAGCAATATCCTGATGCAGGATGTACACTGGATTATGATGAGGCATGGAAGCTGCTGGTAAGCGTAAGACTTGCAGCACAGTGTACAGATGAAAGAGTGAATATAGTTGTACAGGGCTTGTTTTCCCAATACCCATCAGTTAGTGCACTGGCACATGCAGATGTGGATGATATAGAGAAAATAGTACGTCCATGTGGTCTTGGTAAAAGTAAGTCACGTGATATAAGTGCATGCATGAAGCTGCTTCATGAAAAGTATAATGATAAGGTTCCAGATACAATGGAAGAGCTTTTAAAGCTTCCAGGTGTAGGAAGGAAAAGTGCGAATCTTATTATGGGAGACGTATACGGAAAGCCAGCTATAGTCACAGATACACATTGTATAAGGCTGTGTAACAGGATAGGACTGGTAAAGGATGAAAAAGAGCCTAAGAAGGTAGAGATGGCATTGTGGAAGATAGTGCCTAAAGAAGAAGGAAGTGACTTATGCCACAGATTTGTTATACATGGAAGAGAGGTCTGTACAGCAAGAACAAAGCCTCATTGTGATAAGTGCTGTCTTTGTGATATATGTAAAAAAATGCTGTAGCCGCATCGTTTTGCAGGAGTTTAACATACTGTGAAAAGCATGTGCAGAAATGGAGATTAATATGGGAAATACCAAAAACTATAAAATGATAATATCCTATGATGGTACAAGATATTATGGATGGGAGCATCAGCCTAATACTGATATGACGATTCAGGGAAAGCTTGAGAATGTGCTTTCACAGATGATAGGTGCAGATGTTGAAGTTATAGGTGCAGGAAGAACGGATGCAGGAGTACATGCTAAGGGAATGGCTGCTAATGTACATATGGATACTGATATGTCAGAAAATCAGATATGTGATTATATGAATAAGTATCTGCCAGAGGATATATGTGTGCAGGAGGTCAGGATTGCTTCTGAACGTTTCCACAGCAGATACAATGCTATGGGGAAAACTTATTGTTATACATGTTATGTTGGGGATAAAAAACCCGTGTTTAACAGAAAATACGTACATATAACTGGTGCGATGCCTGATGTTGAGGCTATGAAAAAAGCAGCGGAATATCTTGTTGGAGTACATGATTTTGCAAGCTTCTGTGGTAATCCTAAGATGAAGAAGTCAACAGTCAGGGAGATATATTCGATAGATATATCACTAAAAGGTGCATATCTCAATATGACATATCATGGCACAGGATTTTTACAGTATATGGTAAGGATTTTGTCTGGAACACTTCTGGAGGTAGGATTCCATAAGAGAACACCAGAAAGTATGATAGAGTTAATAGAAGCAAAAAACAGAGCCCTTGCTGGTGCAACAGCACCGGCAAAGGGACTTAGTCTGTTAAAGGTACATTATGCCAGATAATAAGAAGCTTTAATATCATAAATATGATGAATTGTACCGGTTATAACTATTATCGTTACATGAATTTAGAACGCCATTTCAGTGCTTCCTCTCTGTATTGGGAGGCTACATTCATAAGTTCATCGTATTGAAGCCTGATACTGTTAATAACAGCTGCCTGTTCGTTAATCTTTGCCTGACAGGCAGCTAATTTATTCTTATTATTATCGTTTTCTTTTATTTCAGAGACAAGTCTCATTTCTTTAATATGTCCGATTTCTTCAATAAAAAACATCCGGTTATTTACATATAGAAAAAGAGTATTACCAGCCTTGAAGATATGATAATCAGATATATCTGTCACACAGGATGGCAGTGGAACAGGAAAAGCTTCAGTGCAGTTATGTATATCGCCAAAAGAAAGACAGTGAAGGCAGAGGTGTTTTAAAAGAGGGTTGTTCTTAAGATAAAAAAGAAGTAGAGAATGATTACATACACAGATAGATGGATTATATAACTCAGGAATATTATTGCCGCTTACTGTATATATACTCTGGCTTTCCATTATGTTTTTAATGTGAAGTGAATTGTCGGTTGAGATATATGTATAGTATAAAGTGTCGTTATAAACACATTCATTAAGTCCATGGTTATAGTCAGTGGCAAGTACTATGGGACGTTCAAGTCCTCCAAAATGAGCGATTCTTAAGAATATATTAGAACCTGCGGCATATATAATAAGCTGACGGTTGTTTCCAACAGAATATACATTAGACATAATAATCCTCCATCATTTATAATACTTATTAAAATGTATGGTAGCATAAAGAGCTTTAGAACATATAATGTAGTAAGAATTATAAAAAGAAAGGAATATGATATGGCGAGATGTAAATTCAAAAAGAGTGGGTGCTGTACAAAGATTGTAAGTGATATTGTATCTAATATGCCTAATGGCTGTTTTGATGTTTGTACGAATCCGATATGTGGATCACCTTCCGAACTTAGTTTATTTGCACCGCTTATATATGATCAGATTGGTATTAACCTTTGTGCTGTAGCTGCTGCGGGTGTGGATATATCAGCTAATTATCCAACTGTTACCAACGCAGCAGCGAGTGTTGTTGAAATATCATATCAGTATGGCGCAGGCAACGTTGTGATAAACCAGATACCGGGCAGACCAAACTGCTATTCAGTCAAGCTTTCTAATCTTCAAGTAACATTTGCACTTAATCTGTATGATGAAAATTGCAGACTTGTGGCGACTATATATCCAACAGTTGAATATCTGCCATCAGATACAACGGCAGCAACATATGATGAAGATGTTAATCCTTCATCAGTTGAGCTTGAAATATTTGCACCGTATGGCGTATCTTACAACAGGGAAGGGGAAAGCTTCCAGCCAGCTTTGAATTATACAGGTTTCTTATCAGGTGATAATGGAATTACACAGGGGCTTAATCTTTATGCCATACCTAAGGTATTAGATATCGACATAGCGTCAGATGAGGTAACTATAGGTCTTTCAGTTATATTGCAGAGCCTTTATTATGCGGGCTACAGAGTTGCAAGTGCTGGAAAGATAGTTACTCCAAAGGGCAGCATAGTGTCACAGGAGAATTCAGATGAGATGAAGTTCGTATGTGGTAATCTGTTAAACCTTGCTATTAAACCACTTGATCTTAGTCCACCACATTGTGAGAGCAGTCTTAAAAATGACTGTGATAAGGGATGCCAGCCAGTATGTGAAGAGAATCTGCCACAGTGTCCAACGTGTTCGATATAGCATGTTAAATATAATGGTTTGATATAGCGGGTTAAGTATAACAGGTTTAATATATCAGGTTATAGTAGGTAATTAAAAGATATAATAGTAAATAACAAAACAGGACCAAGAATTATATACCTGACATGAAATCATGAAAGGTGTTATTCTGGGTCCTGATAAAGTTAAAGGTGACTCATATACATCATACAACATATATTATATAATAATTACAATTATTAAGAATGTTCAAATTTAACAATCTGGGTTATATCGTTGTAGCCAAGAGAATGCATCTTGCTTTGGAAGCGATGCAGTGCCTCATCGAATTCCTGATATGAACGATATGTATCATCAAAATAAGAAATAGCTTTGCTATGGTCTCCATCTTCGTTGGCCTGCCATGACAGAGTGGCATACCTGTGAAGGTCTTCATGTGATTTGGCAAGGGATATATATTCCTTGCTGTGTATAAGCCGTTCATCTGATACCTGTTTAAGCCACTTTCCAAGCTTACATCTACCAGGATCATCAACCTGTTTTTTCTGAAGATGCTCAAAGCCTACAATGTTGTTATATACACGCCATGTGAGTACGAAATGATCCACTTCAAATACACGTACCCAGTCCTGCTCAGTTATTTTTGAGCATCCACGTACAAGATCACTTCTTGTTTTATCTAGATATCGTCCAATCTTAAATACACGTCGTCCAGTCTGCAGGCAGTCGTTCGATAAAGTGTTATAGCTTTGTGATATATTTTCAATCTGCTTGGAGAAAGAACGGGTTACTTTAGTCTGTGTATCTATATCGTTAAACACACTGTCAACACCTTCACGTATGCTTATCATCTGATTATTCATCTGCTGCATGGAAACAATAGACTTTTCAACCTTTGAATTCCCTTCTGCAAGGCTGACAGTTGTTTCATCCATGGCAAGAGCCAGCTCATCTATATTCTCTTTAAGTTCAGTAACATATTTTACTATATCTTCAGCAGATTCAGCTGTGTTACTGGATAAAAGCCGTACCTGGTCGGCAACAACAGCGAAGCCTTTTCCTGCTTCACCAGCTCTTGCAGCCTCTATAGATGCATTAAGTGCAAGAAGGTTGCTCTGGTTGGCAACTTTTTTTACAAGGTCCACGATTTCTTCAATCTTACCAATCTTGCCTTTAAAATTCTGTACACGATTGTTAATAACCTCTATGCGCTTGGATGATTGATTAACGGCAGTAATACTGTCATTCATATCGTTAGTTATATTTTGTGATACCTCAATGATATTATGTGTGTTATCTCTGATATTTCCCATGGCAGAGGAGATATTGTCAATAGAATCTTCAAGATTAAGACTGGCATTTTGCATGTGCTTTATAGACATGGTCTGCGATTCAACCTGTTCAAATGTATCCTTCATAAGACTGTTATCACCTATGATACTCATAGTTTCATTCAGTCGCATAACAACAGGATTGTTTATCTGTTTCATGGAAAAAAGCATAGAGTTAAGCTTACCGCCGATAACAGAACTATCAAAATCTGCTGGATTAATATCGTCAAAACCTCCTGAAATAATATTATCAATAGAATCTAATAATAGCTGCGCATCATGGTCAGATAACACATGCTGCTCCTTTTTTTAACCAAACATATAATTTACATCCCCTTACTCATATTATGTATAATAAATAATCACGAAAAAAATCATTTACATAATAACATACTTTAAGAAAAAATGCATTATAATTATTAAAAAAGTTGTATCATGTTATTAAAAGTGTGCATATTGCTGTTTTGTATAAAGAACATATCGGCTATTTTGCAAAGCAAATATTTTAATATTCAAATATTTAAATAAAAAAACAGCGGTCATATATCGATAAAAACAATACATGACCGCTGTGTAGTTAATATTAACGTGAAACCTCGTTGCCAGCTTTGGCAAATGCGAGCTTCATAACCTCATCTACAGATACAAGGTTGAAATCTCCGCTTACAGTGTGCTTTAAGCAGCTTGCTGCATTAGAAAATTCGACAGACTTCTGAGGATCAAAGTCGTTTATAAGACTGTAGATTATACCTGCACAGTAGGCATCACCAGCACCGATGTAATCAAGTATATTCATAAAGAATTCCTGACTGTAGTAAGCCTTTCCTTCTGTGTATATCATTGACTGAAGCTTGAATGTAGTTATGGAGGTTTCTGTTCTCCATACAGAAGCTACCATCTTGAAGTTAGGGAACATCTTTGTAAGTTCTTCTGCAATATATGCATTCTTTTCTTTATCAGACTTAGATGCATCCATGCCAAATATACCAACTGCATCATCTTCGTTAGCTATGCATATATCTACATATCTGCATACTTCACTCATGACTTTATTAGCTTTTTCACTTGACCAGAGCTTACTTCTGTAGTTAAGGTCGCAGCTTACTGTGATGCCACGTTTCTTAGCTTCCTTACAGGCTTCTATAGTGATTTCAGCCATATTATCACTTATAGCTGGAGTTATACCGGAAAAATGGAACCATGTTGCACCATCAAATATAGAATCCCAGTCAAAATCTTCCTTTGTAGCAAGGGCGAATGCGGAACCATTTCTATTATATATAACATTGGTTGGTCGCTGGCTTGTCTTTTTCTCAAGAAAATATATGCCAATCTGGTCGCCACCACGGACGATTCTACTGACATCAACACCATACTGTCTTAAGGAGTTGACAGCACTCTGACCTATAGTATGCTTAGGAAGCTTGGTCACATAACGTGTATCAACATTAAAGTTAGCAAGTGATACAGCAGTATTAGCTTCACCACCGCCATAAACAGCCTCATAAGAGTGTGCCTGGGTAAATCTTTCATTGTTATCAGGTGAAAGTCTTAACATTAACTCACCAAATGTTATAATCTTGTGTTTCATCATTGTCTCCAATCATTATTTATACATTTGCATCATAATACTATACAGTAACGTATTGTAGCATATTTTGATAAAAAAGTAATGTCTTTTTAAAATAAGTTTGGTATTTTTTGTTATATTTTGTAATAGCCTTTAATATTTAAGCCATATACGGCTATAGTTAATAACAGGTACGAAAATACTGATTATTTGAAAGCTGTTGATAATAACAATGGGTAATAATGTGGTTGTGGATAAAACTGTGAAAACTTAAGATTGGAGTATATCGACATTATTTGATATTTAAAGTATAATGATGTGAAGACATTCTGTGTCTGCGTGAAGAGAAAGGATTATATAGGTTTATATAGTATGATTAGAAATGTAGGGTTAGAAGATATATCAGATGGAAGATTGTATTCGGAGAATGATCTTGTAAAAACGGATACGAATAACTGTAAGGATTGTAAGAAGATATGTTGTATAGGTATGGGAAAGACAATAGTGTTAGATCCATATGATTGTTTTATGTTATCAGTTGGAACAGGAAAAACATTTGAGCAGCTTTCAGATAATAATATAGAGCTTAATGTTGTGGATGGATGTATTCTTCCCAATATCAGAATGTTAAAGAGCACGGATGGCTGTTCGTTTCTTAATGAGGATAACAAATGCAGTATACATGGCTGCAGACCCGGCATATGCCGCATGTTCCCACTTGGAAGATACTGGGAGGACGATGAGCATTTTCATTATATATTACAGAAGGGTGAGTGTAATAAGGATAATCTGACAAAGATTAAGGTGAAAAAATGGCTGGGAATATCAGATATAGAGAAGTATAACAAATATATAATAATGTGGCACAGGTATCTTAAGAAAATACAAAGAGCCATGGCAGGCTTAACAGATGAACAGATAAGAACACTTAACATATATAATCTTAAAACATTCTATACAACTGGTTATAAGTCGGAAGATACATTTTATGATGAGGTGGCAGAAAGGATAGAAAGCTCAGAAACTATGTTTGGCTTGTAAAAGAAAAGTAAGAAGTTTATTAGAAAAGGGTATTTTAATAAAGAGAGTGCTTTGTTGTTTAAATAAGGAGGAATAAAAGAGTGAAGACGGATTTATTTAGTATAGGAAGCTTTACGGTACATGGTTATGGACTTATGATAGGAATAGGCTTTATACTTGCAATGCTGCTTGCAGAGTACAGGGCAAAGAAGCTTGGTCTGCGTGAAGAATCAATCATTGATATTACTATAATAGCAGGCGTAAGTGGATTTTTAGGTGCCAAGCTTTTATATATCATAGTTGAATTTGATACCTTTATTAAGGATCCTAAAGCTGTACTTGGTTCAGCAGGTTTTGTTGTGTATGGTGGAATAATAGCTGGTGTGTTGTGCTGTATGTTTTACTGCAGGATAAAGAAACTTAATTTTCTTGAGTATTTCGACCTGGTTATGCCAGAAATAGCACTGGCACAGGGCTTTGGACGTATAGGATGTTTTCTTGCAGGCTGCTGTTATGGAAGAGAAACAGAAAGCCTCTTTGGTGTTGTGTTTCCAGCAGGTTCACAGGCACCAGCTGGTGTGAAGCTTATACCAACCCAGCTTATATCAGCAGGTGCTGATTTTATCCATGTGATTATTCTTCTTGTAATAGCCGGCAGCTTCAGTTATACGGTTGCAAAGAATAAGGGAAAGAACAGGTCACTTCCAGCAGGCGGTATAGGATATATATATATGATGTTTTATGGAATAGGACGTTTTCTTATAGAGTTTTTAAGAAATGATTATCGAGGGGAGATTGGCTTCTTATCGACATCACAGTTTATTTCCATTTTCTTTGTTATATGTGGGGCAGGACTTCTTGTGTTAAATGCGAAGAAGAAAAGCAGAAATGTGTGAAAAGAGGCAGGTTATGAAAAGCAGAGATGAAGCACTTGAATATGGTTTATCATTTCCAGATACATATGTAGAAGCACCATTTCACGATGCTAACTGGCAGCTTGTAAGAGTTAAAGGAAGTAAAAAGGCATTTTTATGGACTTATGAGAAGGATGGTTATATAAACTTAAATGTAAAGGCAGACCTTGAATGGAGAGATTACTGGAGAAGTGCATTTAAGTCAGTAATACCAGGATGGCATCAGAATAAAGAACACTGGAATACGATCATACTTGATGGTTCAGTTCCAGATGATGCTATAAAGACTATGATTAAGGAAAGCTATGAGCTTGTTACTTATAATTCATCTAAAAGGATATATGAGGCAGTTAAAAAAATACCAAAGGGCTGTGTTGCTACTTATGGACAGATAGCCCAGATGGCAGGAAATAAAGGTATGGCAAGGGCAGTAGGTAATGCACTTCATAAGAATCCAGACCCTGATAACATACCATGCTACAGGGTCGTTAACTCTAAGGGTGAACTGTCTGGTGCATTTGCCTTTGGTGGTGCTAAAAGGCAGGAGGAACTTCTTAAGGCAGATGGTATAGAAGTTATTAATGGAAAAGTCAGCTTAAAAGAGTATGGAATGTTTTAATGTATCAATCAGCTTCTTTGCAGCTATGCTTAATGGTCTGCCTTTATCCCATACAAGGCATACTTCACGCTCGGGAAGAGGTTCTACAAGTCTTATAGGACATATTGAACCGCTGGTGATAGAAGCAGCACACAGGTCTTCTGGATAAAATCCTATTCCAAGGTTGTGTTCAACCATAGGAAGAACCTGGTCAGTTGTTGCAGCCTCCATATCAGGTGCAAACTGAAGATGATGGTTAAGAAAGAATTCTATATACAGGTTTCTTGTTGCGGTATCATTTCCAAGACATATAAAAGGAATATTTTTCAGGTCGTGCAGGCTTCGCATTTTTGATGCGAGGTCTGCATATTTAGTTCCACCTATAAGAAGCTCCCTGAATGAATATAATGATTCCTTATGATAATTTTTAGGTATAGTTACAGGTGTAGTGATAACAGAAATATCAGCCAGTCCGTTTTCAAGGGCTGCTATAGCCTGTGGAGATGAGTGATTAGATATTTTTAATCTGACGTGTGGATAAGTTTCATGGAATGTCTCAAGCCTGTCTAATAATATAAGCCTGAGTGCAGTTTCACTTGCACCGATATTAATAAGTCCACGTTCAAGTCCTTTATCTTTGGCTAGTTCACATTCACCAGCTGAAAACTGCTCACATCCGGCAGCAACGTGTTCATATAATCGTTCACCTTCTGGTGTGAGTGTGATTCCCCTGTTGGAACGTACAAATAGCTTGCAGCCTATCTCACTTTCAAGATTATTCATGCAGCGTGTTATATTAGGCTGGTTATTATCAAGCATTTCTGCGGCCTTAGTGAAGCTTTTATATTGTGCAACATAATAAAATATCCTGTAATAATCATAGCTTATCATATATGCCTCTTTTCTTAATATCTTATTCTAAATGTTTATTTTAAATGTTTATTTTAAACGTCTTATTCTAAATGTCTTATTATAGATTCATTATGTGTATTAGAAATATTATGATGTATTGATTGTGTGAATTGTATAGTAATGTAGCAATCCTGATACATCAGTAAGTGGCAAAATTTACTTTCGACACTCATATCATATTATTTATGTAATGTCATAATAAATGTCATAACAGATGTCATAAAAAGTCATAACAGAGTACCCTTCAGTCGTGACATGATAACATATGATTATGATATGACAGACATATCAAATATATGTTTTACATCTTATTCAACGCAAAGTATAATGCTTTTGATAAGAAAAATCAAGAGTATTTCCGGAAGAAGTCCACATGGCTCTGAATGGTAATATGTAAATGAAAGGAAGGCAGTACGTATGTTAAAAGCAGTAGTTGGTATTAATTGGGGAGATGAAGGTAAGGGACGTATAGTAGACCTTATGAGTGCGAAAGCGAATTATGTTGTACGTTATCAGGGAGGAAATAATGCAGGACATACGGTAGTTACCCAGGAAGGAAAGTATGTGCTTAATCTTCTGCCATCAGGAATCCTTCATCCAGATGTAGTGTGTGTACTCGGAAATGGTATGGTTATAGACCTGGATCATCTTCGTCACGAAATATCTATAATGCAGCAGATGAATGTGAAAATAACACCAGATAATCTTAAGATATCGGATAAAGCAACTATATGTATGCCTATGCATGTACGTCAGGATGTGTTAGAGGAGGAAAGATTGTCGCAGTCAGGTTCTGCATATGGTTCAACAAGAAGAGGAATTGCTTATGCATATGGTGACAAATATATGAAAAAAACACTTAGGATAGGAGATTTGCTTAACATAGACCAGCCATCAGTACGACACCGCCTTTCCGTTATAGTCGAGAGCAAGAATCTTATTCTTGAAAATATATATCATCAGCCACCAGTTTCATATGATGAGCTTCTTGAGTGGTGTAAGACACAGGCACATATGTTTAAGGATTATATATGCGATACTTCAGCACTTTTAAGAAATGCTGCAAAGGATAAAAAAAATATATTGTTTGAGGCACAGCTTGGTGCATTGAGAGATATAGATTATGGCATATATCCTTATACATCGAGTTCTAATACACTTGCGGCATATATACCTATGGGTACAGGCCTTATGGGATATAATGTTTCACAGGTTGTAGGTGTTATGAAAGCATATTCAACATGTGTTGGTGAAGGTGGATTCGTGGCAGAAAAAGCTATGCCTGAAAGCTGGATGGAAGAGTTAAGAAAAGCTGGTGGAGAATATGGCGCAGCAACGGGTAGACCAAGAAGAGTCGGTCCATTTGATGCAGTTGCAAGCAGATATGGAATAATGTGTCAGAATGTTGATGATATCGCGCTTACAAAGTTAGATGTATTGAGTGATTTTGATACAATACCGATAATAACAGCATATAGCATAGATGGAACAATAACTAAGGATTTCGTAACAGACAGCAGGTTAGAAAAGGCTGAGCCTGTTATAGAAGAGCTTCCAGGCTGGAAGTGTGATATATCCGGTTGTAGAAGCTGGGATGAACTTCCAGAAAATGCAAAAAATTATATTCTTAAGCTTGAGGAGCTTATCAGTCATAAAATACATCTTGTATCGACCGGGGCAGAGAGAGAAGAATATCTTTTAAGGGATTGATGCTTAATGCAGGATCTATAATAAAATGCTGCGAGATTAATGGAATAAGAAATGATAATAAATATATTGACCATATAAACTGCATGAAAGAAGAGGAATATGACATGAGACATTTGATTGACCCAAAGGATTTATCAGTGGAGGAAACAGGGGATATACTTGCACTGGCAGAAAGAATACGTGATAATATGCCAGCATATAGTGAAGTGGCTAAGGGAAAGAAGATAGCTACATTATTCTATGAACCAAGTACAAGGACGAGACTTTCATTTGAGACAGCCATGCTTAATCTTGGTGGTACTGTGATAGGTTTTCCATCTGCTGATGTATCAAGTGTTAACAAGGGAGAAACGGTTGAAGATACAATCCGTGTAATAAGCTGCTACGCAGATATTGTAGCTATGAGACATCCTAAAGAAGGTGCACCTATGCTGGCATCACTTTATTCGAGAATACCTGTTATCAACGCCGGAGATGGAGGACATAGCCATCCAACACAGACTATGATAGATCTTATGACTATAAAATCAAGAAAAGGAAGACTTGATAACCTTACAGTAGGTTTGTGTGGAGACCTTAAGTTCGGAAGAACAGTACATTCACTTGTGAAAAGCCTTTCAAGATATGAAGGAAACAAATATATATTCATATCTCCACAAGAGCTTAAAATGCCTGATTATATGATACAGGATGTTCTTGATAACAACACAGATGTATATAAGGAATCAAGGCAGTTAGAGAGTGTGCTGCCAGAGCTTGATGTACTTTATATGACGAGAGTACAGAAAGAAAGATTCTTTAGTGAGGATGAATATATAAGATTACGTGATTGCTATATACTTAATGCGGAAAAGTTAAAGAAAGCACCTAAGGATATGCCAGTACTTCACCCACTCCCAAGAATAACTGAAATAGCTGCGGATGTTGATAAGGATCCAAGAGCTGCATATTTTGAACAGGTACAGAATGGTGTATATGTGAGAATGGCACTTATAATGGCACTTCTTGGATTAACAGATCCGGTGACGGGGAAGAAAATTATATAGTTGTTGAGCATACATTCTCAACATACGGACGACAGTATATATGAGGAAAGCAGGTGTGCACACATCAGCGATGCCAGAAGCTTCAATTGGATATTTCTAAGACTTTTTATATGGATAACGGCAGTTGCCGCTACCGTTCGATACGGGACATCCATGTCCCATATCTCACTTCCACAGACATCCGTGTCTGTGGATAGCTGGGGAGTTAAGGAAAAGTCTAAGAACTATCACAATTGAACTTCAAGTGCATCTTATGATGTATGCACACCTGCTTTTCTCATATATGCTGTCTGACTTTGGCTTAATTTACAAAAAATGAATGTGTGGCTAAATCAAAGGGGAGATACATGAGGGGCGGAATTGTGCGCTTTACGCACAATTCCGCCCTTTCCAGCTCCCTTGATTTAATTGAATATCAGTAAGTAAATCACACCACAACCAGACAAATATAAGATACAGGCAGTCCTGCATACTATGTGAAATGCACTTGAAGTTTGATTGTGATAGTTCTTAGTCTTTCTCTTAGCCAACCAGCTAGCTTCGTACACGGATGTACGAAGCAGCGAAGCCGCGCCATGGACGGCGCGTCTGAGCGGTAGCGTCAGTTACCATAGTTTATATGGAAAGACTTAGAACTATCCAATCAAAGCTTCTGGCATTGAACATAGTGTGCAGGACTGCCTGTATCTTATATTTGTCGTTCGTTCGTCATCAACTAATATTCAATTAAACAACAATTCAGTTTATAGCACCTTAGACAGGAAATCCCTGAGTCTTTCACTCTTAGGCTGTTCAAAGAATATCTTAGGTTCATTTTCTTCCTCGATGCGGCCTTCGTTAATAAACATACACCTGTTTGATACTTCTTTAGCAAATCCCATCTCGTGAGTTACGACAATCATAGTCATGCCGGAAGCTGCAAGCTCTTTCATGATAGAAAGAACCTCACCAACCATTTCAGGATCAAGAGCGGATGTAGGTTCGTCAAAGAGCATGATTTCCGGATTCATCGCAAGAGCTCTGGCTATAGCGATTCTTTGCTTCTGACCGCCGGATAACATATCTGGATATGAGTCAGCCTTATCTAGAAGACCCACTCGCTCAAGAAGTTCCATTGCTTTTTTGTCAGCTTCTTCTTTGGACATTAGTCCAAGCTGTACAGGTGCAAGCGTGATATTTTTCTTAATAGTCATATTAGGAAAAAGATTGAAGTGCTGGAACACCATTCCTATACTCTGTCTTAGCTTATCAAGGTCTACACCTTTTTCAGTAAGATCATTACCTTCATATATAATATGACCTGAAGTAGGTACTTCAAGAAGGTTAAGAGATCTTAAGAATGTAGACTTACCGCATCCGGATGGACCGATTATGGCGATAACCTCACCTTTTTTAACAGTAGTATTAATATCCTTTAGTACTTCGTGGTCTCCAAAGGTCTTTTTTAAATTCTTAACTTCAAGTATTACATTAGTGTCGCTCATTGCTTCTTAATCTCCTTTCTAGTTTCTTTACAAGTGATGAAAGGATAACAACTAATACAAGATAGATGATAGCCACACCAAAGAGAGGAAGCATAGGGTCATAAGTTATGCTTCGGATAATATCACCACCACGTGTAAGATCATTAAGTCCTATATAACCACTGATAGAGGTTTCCTTTAACAGAACGATGAATTCGTTGGCAAGTGCAGGTAAAACATTCTTGAATGCCTGAGGAAGTATTACAAGCTTCATTGTTTTTTTGTAACTTAAGCCAAGGCTTCGTGCTGCTTCAAACTGTCCGTTATCAATGGACATAATACCTGAACGGAATATTTCAGCCACATAAGCTCCAGAGTTAATGCCAAAGGCAAGTATGGCAACAATTATTTTGTTAACCTGGACAGAACTGAATATTACATAGTAAATAATAAGTAACTGAACCATAGTTGGTGTACCACGTATAACCGTCAGGTAAATATTACATATAAAGTTAAGTACTTTCATGCCACCAGTTTTATCGTGGTTAGATCTTACGACAGCTATAAGGAAGCCTATGACAATACCCATAATAGCTGCACACAAAGCAATGATTAAAGTGTTTTTAAGACCAGTCAGAAGATATTGATATCTGCTGTCTTTAATAAAATCAGTTTTAAACTTGTCTGAAAAGCTTATTCCCTGGTTTGCTGCATCATTATTTCTTACAATGATAACCTGGCTTGAAGTAGTGTATGGGATAGTAAAATCAATATTTTTCTTACGTTCCTCTGTTACAGTTATACCAGATATACCCATATCAGCTTTTCCAGAAGATACGGCAGTTATTATAGAATCGAATTCCATATCCTCTACAGACAGCTTCATTCCAAGATAATCAGCTATTGCATTAGATATATCAATATCAATACCACTTACCTTACCATTATTATAATATTCATAAGGTTCAAAATAAGCATTAACAGCTATTGTAAGAGTACCGTTTTCACCTGAACCTGTAGGTTCATATGGCTGCTTTGAAGCATTTTCACCAATATAATTACTGATTATGTTATCAATAGTTCCATTATTAATAAGTACATTAAGTGCATCGTTGACCTTAGATGTGAAAGAACTGTTATTCTTTGCTATACATATAGCATATTCCTCAGTTACAAAATCTTCATTAAGCATGCAAAGGTCGCTATTGGCATTGACAAATGCTTTAGCAGGCTGTGCATCGATAACAACAGCATCAATTTTGCCCTGCTTAAGTGCCTGTATGGCATCATTTCCTTTGTTATATCTTTCTACCTTAGTTCCGGAGCCATCAGATTCCATATCGGAAACATATATATCACCGGTAGTTCCTAACTGTACGCCTACTGACTTACCAGCAAGGTCATCTGCTGAAAATACAGTATTTTCAGGAATGTTACTTTTACCACATGCTGTCAGTGAAAATGCTGCAGTAAGAGTTAACATGATAACCGCTGAAAGCATAGAGATACGCTTTAATACGGAGAATTTTTTCTTGTTCATTTTCTTATCCTTTCTGTGCTTTTTAATATCAGACAAAATATAAAGACTGATATTAATATAATGTTATAATTATACACTTAAAGTGCATAGTATTTCAATAAGGAAAACAATATCCTATCAATGAAAAATATGTTAATAACAGCAGCTTTGTTATTGTTTTGTCAGTTAATTATGTTATACTAGATATGTTTTTGGATTTTTGGGGGATTTTAAGGATAACAGGTTATGTTGACATCATATTGAGGAGAATGATGTGAAAAATAAGATTTTTCATACGCAAGAATGGAGGATTATTATGCAGGATAATAATGGAAGAAGAGTTATAAATATAATATTCAGAGTGATAATTATAGGTGCGTTTTATACAGGCATTAAAGCAGTTTATAATTTCTATATGCTTATGGCACAGTATCCAACACTGCAGGGTGAAAACTTATTTAGCAGAGTGGCACTGCTTATAGACGATTATATGTTTATGATAATACTTACTGTAGCTGCTATTATATTTAATATACTTACAAGAAAGCAGATAGACAGTAAAGCATTTATAGTAAGAACGGTGAGCATAGTGGCGGCACTAATAGCTGGCTGTATGTCATTTCCGGCTATAGGTATGCTTGCATATATAGCTATAGCAAAATATCCACAGCTTATGCAGATGACACCAGTGTTTAACGACATGTTTACGCTGAATGAAGTGTATACATCACCTATGACAGAATGGCTGATAGCAAGACCATATCTTTTTTACATGTATTTTATTTCATGTGCTATATTTGCAGTGCTTTTTGCAACCACAATATATACATTTATTAAGAATATGACAGATAAGAAAAGAATGCAGTAAGAGGAAAATATATGAAGATAGTAACGCCAGCTTATTATAAGGATTTTAAGTGTATAGCAGGGGCATGTACTGATACATGTTGTGCCGGATGGGATGTTGATGTTGATGAGGCTTCTTATAAGCATTACAAGAAGGTAAAGGGAAGCTTCGGGAAAAGACTTAAGAGTGTAATGGTGCCATCAGAGGATGGTGGGTGTACATTTACACTGAATAATGGCAGATGTCCTTTTTTAAATGATAATAATCTGTGTGATCTATATATTGAACTTGGTGAGGATAAGCTGTGTGAAACATGTGCAGAGTTCCCAAGATTTATTAATGAGTATGGAAGTGTAAGAGAGATTGGCATAGCACCATCGTGTAAAACAGCAGGTGAACTTATATTAGGATATAAGGACGAGCTTACATTTGACATAAAAGACAGTGATGAAGAGGTGAGCTCATACAACGACATAGATCCTATGACCTATATGCAGCTAAGACAGGCAAGGACTATAGCTTATAACATAGTTTCAGACAGAGACTATACGATAGCTGAAAGAGCAGTGCTTTTGCTTATGTTTGCAAAAGATATACAGCATTATCTTGACAAGGAAAGAGATGAACTTATAATAGGGGTCTGTAAAAGATACGCGAAGGAAGATTATAGGGAACATAAGCTTGACAAGGCACGCGATAGTGCAGCTATGCGGCCTGATGCATATATGTATACAAAACATCTGTTTGACAGATTCAAAGGAATGGAGATTATTAATACAGACTGGAACATATATACACAGGAGATTAATACTTTCTATGAAAAATGCAGGGATGCCATGACATTCAGGAATATTGTAAATGAATTCAATAAGTATTATGAAGATAACCAGCATGAGTATGAACAGATACTTATATATTATGTTTACAGATATTTTCTTGATGCAGTATATGATTATAATGTTCTGCTTAAGATGAAGGGGGCGGCTGTCGGACTTCTTGCACTTAAGATGATGGATGTAGCGGACTGGTATCTTAACGGTAAAAAGCTTGAATTCGTAAGACAGGTTGATCTTGCACATTTATATTCAAGGCAATATGAACATTCTTATTACAACTATGAAGAATATAATAAGTTCTTTATGACTAAGAGAAAATATAGCTATGAGAATCTTATAGCACAGTTGTTTATGCTGGAGTAGAAGCATTAAAAGAATATATAAGGCATTATGCATTTTAAAGCAGATGTCCATGAAAGGAATGAAATTAACTATGAAAATGATACTTAAGTATCTGGAAAAACTTAAGAAGGAATGTGTTCTTGCACCACTTTTTAAGATGCTTGAGGCACTTTTTGAACTTTTTGTGCCACTTGTTGTGGCATCGATTATAGACAGGGGTATAGCCAGTCAGGATACAGGTTATATTGTTAAATCCTGTCTTATGTTACTTTTACTTGCAGTTATAGGACTTACGTGTTCCATAACAGCACAGTATTTCAGTGCGAAAGCAGCAGTTGGATGTGCAACAGGTATAAGGCATGCACTTTTTAAGCATATCCAGTCACTTTCATTCACAGAGCTTGATGAGCTTGGTACTTCAACGCTGATAACACGTATGACAAGCGATATTAACCAGGTACAGAATGGTGTAAATCTGGTGCTTAGATTGTTTTTACGTTCACCATTCATAGTGTTTGGTGCCATGATCATGGCATTTACCATAGATGTTAAGGCAGCACTTGTGTTTGCAGCAGCTATCCCGGTGCTTGCTGTTATTGTGTTTGGAATCATGGTCGGTACAAGACCTTTATATAAAAGGGTTCAGGCTGGCCTTGATACCATACTAGGTATAACCAGAGAGAATCTTACTGGTGTAAGAGTCATAAGAGCGTTTAACAAGCAGGATGATGAGCTTAAGCATTTTAAAGAGAAGAATGAAGAACTTAATCATCTTCAGAAGTTTGTAGGTAAGATATCAGGACTTATGAATCCACTTACTTATGTAGTTGTAAATGTTTCAATCATAGCACTTATATGGATAGGTGGCGTGAGGGTTAATCAGGGAGCTTTAACACAGGGACAGGTTGTGGCACTTTATAACTACATGTCACAGATTCTTGTGGAGCTGATTAAGCTTGCTAATCTTATAATCAATATAACTAAGGCTCTTGCATGTGCAGGACGTATACAGTCAATATTTGATGTTAAACCAGGTATGCAGGATGGAACAGCCAGTGTGAGGGAATCAGATGATGAAGTGCCGGTAGTAGAGTTTAAGAATGTTGCACTTAAGTATAGTGGAGCCGGTGATACAAGTATAGCAGGTGTAAGCTTTAAGGTGTACAGAGGTCAGACTATAGGTATCATAGGTGGTACAGGCTCCGGTAAGTCAAGTCTTGTAGGACTTATTCCAAGATTTTATGATGCCACAGAGGGAGAAGTTCTTATAGATGGTGTCAATGTTAAGGATATAAAGTTGGAAGAATTAAGAGATAAGGTCGGCATAGTCATGCAGAAGGCTGTGCTGTTTAAGGGCAGTATAAGAAACAACATGCAGGTTGCCAAACAGGATGCAACAGATAGTGAGATAGATGAGGCACTTGCCATAGCACAGGCGAAGGAGTTTGTTGATAAAAAAGACGGACGTCTTGACTATATGATAGAGCAGGGTGGAAAGAATCTTTCAGGTGGCCAGAGGCAGAGACTTACAATAGCAAGAGCAGTTGTTAAGAAGCCAGATGTCCTTATACTTGATGACAGCGCATCGGCACTTGATTTTGCAACAGATGCAGCACTTAGAAAGTCAATCAGGACAATGCCAAACAATCCTACTGTATTCATAGTATCACAGCGTTCAGCATCACTTATGCATGCAGATAAGATTATCGTACTTGATGATGGTAATGTGGCAGGAATCGGAACACATAGTGAACTGTTAGCAAACTGTGAGGTTTACAGGGAAATATATAATTCACAGTTTAAATCAGCTAAGGGTGCATAAATTATCAGGATGGTCGAAAGTTTAAAAGCTTGTGTATGAAATGGAGTAGTTATGAAAGATAATAAAGATAGGAAGAAAGCCCAGAAGGGCACGCTTTTAAAGGTTCTTAAAAGAATAAAAAAGTATAGCGGATTTCTTATATTGTCTATACTTATGGCAGCAGTGACAGTAGCATCAACTTTATATGTTCCTATTCTTGTCGGACGTGGAATAGATCATATAGTAGGACCTGGCAATGTTGATTTTGCAGGTATAAGCAGGATTCTTGTGACGATAGGAGTTATAGTTGCTATAACAGCCCTGTCACAGTGGATAATGAACATATGTAACAACAAGATAACATATCATGTAACAAGAGATATACGAGATGAGGCTATGGAAAGGATACAGAAGCTTCCACTTAAGTATATAGATGGACAGTCTTATGGTGATATAGTGAGCCGTGTCATAGCCGATGTTGATCAGTTCGCAGATGGACTTCTTATGGGATTCACACAGTTTTTCTCAGGAGTTCTTACTATAGTTGGAACACTTGTATTCATGCTTACAATTAATGTGAGGATAACACTTGTAGTAGTACTTATCACACCAGTATCCTTCTTTGTAGCAAGCTTTATAGCAAAGAAAACATTTTCAATGTTTAAGCTTCAGTCTGAAACAAGAGGTGAGCAGACAGCCTTTATAGATGAGATGATAGGTGGAGAAAAGGTTGTAAAGGCGTATGGTTATGAAGAAGAAGCAGTAGCACGCTTTGACGAGATTAATGAAAGGTTACAGAAATACTCATTAAGAGCAATCTTCTTCTCATCAATCACTAATCCATCAACAAGATTTGTTAATAGTCTTGTATATGCTGGTGTTGCTGTATCAGGTGCATTTATAGCTATATCAGGTGGAATCACAGTAGGACAGCTATCAAGTTTTCTAAGCTATGCCAACCAGTACACCAAGCCATTCAACGAGATATCAGGTGTCATAACAGAGCTTCAGAATGCACTTGCATGTGCGGCAAGAATGTTTGAGCTTATAGAAGAAGAGCCAGAGCTTCCAGATGCAGAAAATGCAGCAGATATAAAGGAGGTTGATGGAAGGGTTGACCTTAATAACGTATACTTCTCATATACACCGGATAAGAAGCTTATAGAGGACTTTAATCTTCATGTAAAGAAAGGTCAGAGAATAGCTATAGTTGGACCTACAGGCTGTGGAAAGACAACAGTTATTAATCTTTTAATGAGATTCTATGATGTTAATTCGGGAAGCATAGATGTGTCAGGTACAGATATCAGGGATATGACAAGATATTCATTAAGACATGGTTTTGGAATGGTTCTTCAGGAAACATGGCTTAAGGCAGGAACTATAAGAGAGAATATCGTCATGGGCAAGCCTGATGCAACTGAGGAAGAGATTATACAGGCAGCAAAAGCTTCATATTCATATGGTTTCATAAAAAGACTTCCAAATGGTTTTGATACAGTTATAGGTGAGGATGGAGGAAGCCTGTCACAGGGTCAGAAGCAGCTTTTATGCATAACAAGGATTATGCTTACACGCCCACCTATGCTTATACTTGATGAAGCCACATCATCTATAGATACAAGAACAGAAATCAGGATACAGAACGCATTTGCAAAGCTTATGGAGGGAAGAACGAGCTTTATCGTAGCACACAGACTTTCAACTATACAGTCAGCAGATGTGATACTTGTTATGAAGGATGGACACATCATAGAAAAAGGCAATCATGAAGAGCTTCTTGCAGCAGGTGGTTTCTATAAGACACTTTATGAGAGTCAGTTTGATACTGTTACAGCATAGTAATACAATGTTAGGAAAGTGATTATGAAAATATTTCTTACAGATATATCAGATATGAATGATGACATTATGAATAAAGGACTTAAACTTGTACCAGCTTACAGAAAAGATAAAATAGAGCGGTACAGGTTTATGGAAGATAAAGAAAGAAGCCTCGCTGCGGGGCTTCTTCTTAATTATGCAACGAAGCTTTACAGTATATATATGTCATATGCCGGTGAGATTGAGCTAAAGACAGCTTCAGATGATATATTTAACGTAAAACTGGATGAACTGGTGAAAAGCTATGACACTTCATATGATTATAATATAGAATATGCAGGAAATGGAAAGCCTGTATACAGTGGTCTGGATATACATTTTAACTTATCCCATGCAGGTACTTGTGTAGTGTGTGCAGTATCAGACAGAGCAGTTGGAATAGATATTGAAAGACCAAGAAAAAATGCTATTAAGGTTGCAGAAAGATTTTTTACACAGGAAGAATGTGACTGGATAGGTGATGATAGCTTAAGATTTGCCCGTATATGGACACTTAAGGAGGCATATGCAAAGCTCACAGGAGATGGGATTGCTGGTACAGTATCAAAAGTGGAGTTCAGGCATGAGACGGCTGCTAATATGGCATCAGTTGTAAATATGTATATATCTGGAAAAAAAGCAGATAATATAAAAATATATGAACTTAATATTATTAAGCAAAAGTACGTTATATCTGCCATGGAATACATTAAAAACTAACGATTGTTATAAAATTAAAATCTATAGTTTTTTTATTAAAAAAGGGGTAGAAATTAAAAAAAAATGACTGTATAATGTAGAAAAAATTTTGCGACGAAGAAGTAGCCGGTAGTAATATGTGTACTGCCGGATATTTGTTTTTTCGTGGTTTATGTGAACTGCAGAGTGGTTCACACAGGTATCATATTATGCTAAACGGACGTGCCATATGGCAGACAGGAGGAAAAATGGCTGTAAAGTATGTATTTGTAACAGGCGGTGTTGTTTCAGGACTTGGAAAAGGTATAACAGCAGCATCATTAGGAAGATTATTAAAAGCACGTGGATTCAAAGTGACTATGCAGAAGTTTGATCCATATATAAACATTGATCCAGGTACTATGAACCCTATACAGCACGGTGAAGTATTCGTAACCGATGATGGTGCAGAAACAGATCTTGACCTTGGACATTATGAAAGATTCATAGATGAGAGCCTTAACAAGAATTCTAACGTTACAACAGGTAAGGTATATTGGTCAGTGCTCCAGAAGGAACGTAGAGGAGACTTTGGTGGGGGAACAGTACAGGTTATCCCACATATCACTAACGAGATAAAGAGCCGCTTTTACAGAGATTACTCAACAGATGAAACTAAGATTGCTATTATTGAGGTAGGTGGAACTGTAGGTGATATCGAGTCACAGCCATTCCTTGAGGCTATAAGACAGTTCCAGCGTGAGGTAGGCCGTGATAATGCTATACTTATCCATGTAACACTTATCCCATATCTTAAGGCATCAGGTGAAATGAAGACGAAGCCAACACAGGCAAGCGTTAAGGAACTGCAGGGAATGGGAATACAGCCAGATATCCTTGTGTGCCGTACAGAGCATCCACTTGAACCAGGTATCAAGGATAAGATTGCATTATTCTGTAATGTGCCTAAGTCACATGTATTACAGAATCTTGATGTTGAGATCCTCTATGATGCTCCACTTGCTATGGAAGAAGAGCATCTTGCACAGGTAGCATGTGAGTGCCTTGAGCTTGAGTGCCCAGAACCAGATCTTGATGAATGGAGAGCTATGTGTAAGGCATGGAAGAATCCAACAAAGAAGGTTACAGTTGCACTTGTTGGTAAGTATATCCAGCTTCATGATGCATATATTTCAGTTGTTGAAGCACTTAAGCATGGCGGCGTAGCTAACTCATGTGATGTAACTATCAAGTGGGTGGATTCAGAGACAGTTACAGCAGATAATGCGGCCCAGATTCTTTCAGATGTATCAGGTATTCTTGTGCCAGGAGGCTTCGGTGACCGTGGTATAGAAGGCAAGATACAGGCTATAAGATATGCAAGAGAGAATAATATTCCATTCCTTGGTCTTTGCCTTGGTATGCAGCTATCTATTGTTGAGTTCGCAAGAGATGTCATCGGATATGATGATGCACACAGTGTAGAGTTAAAGCCAGATACAACACATCCTGTTATCCATCTTATGCCAGATCAGGAAGGTATTGACGATATCGGTGGAACTTTAAGACTTGGTTCATACCCTTGTGTGCTTGCCAAGGATTCTAAGGCATATGAATTATATGGCGAAGAAACTATTAATGAAAGACATAGACACAGATATGAAGTAAATAATGACTACAGAAAAGTTCTTGTTGAAAATGGTATGCAGCTTTCAGGTATCTCACCAGACGGAAGAATCGTTGAGATGGTCGAGATAAAGGATCATCCTTGGTTTATAGCAACACAGGCTCACCCAGAATTAAAGTCAAGACCTAACAGGCCACACCCATTATTCAGAGGATTCATTGGCGCGGCGCTTGAGTATCAGGAAAAGAATAACTAAGAGCGTGGCAATGAGAATATGTGAGCAAAGGAAAGAAAATATATTAATTTGAGCATAATAAAAACGTCCACAGTTGGAAATTTGATTTCTGACTGTGGACTTTTTATGTGCGGTGAACTTTTGAAAATTGGATAATAAATTTAATATCAAAAAATGTCACGTTTTAATATTGATTTCGTTATATTAATAAAAAAGTTCAGGCGGATAGACATATTTTAAAATGGTTTTTGGCTGGTAAGTATATTTTAATTCTTAATAAAAAATAAATAGTGTAAAACCTTTGATTAGAGGTTGATTTATAAATATTCCTTCTTTATAATGAGTAATGTCTGTTAATGGCAGACTATGAGAGTATAAAGAAACTAGGAATGGAGACACAGGATGGATAATTACAACAACGGTAATAATTACGGTGGTGGTAATAACAACAATAACCGTGACAACAGAAACGGCAACAATAACAATAAAAAGCCAAAGAATGTCAATCTTATTGTGTTTGTTATAATAGCTGCGGTTATAACTTTTATCGGTATAACTATGCTTAACAGCATGTTAAAGAATGCCACATATAAGGAAATATCTTATAACCAGTTCATAGAGATGGTGAATAATGATCAGGTTAAGAAGGTTGCACTTGAGCAGGATAGAATTCTTATAACACCTACAGATGATACCCAGGAAAATAATGGTGTTAATAAGCTGGGTTACACATATTATACAGGATATGTTAATGATGACAGTCTTGTATCGCTTCTTAAGAGAAAAGGAATTGAATTCACAGGATATATACCAGATTCAAGTTCTTCTATAGTAGAGTTCCTTGTTGCGTATGTTCTTCCATTCCTTTTCATATATGTTATATTTGCTTTTGTATACAGAAGAATATCCAAAGGCGGCGGTATGATGGGCGGCATGGGTGTCGGCAAGAGTAACGCTAAGGTATATGTACAGAAAAAAACAGGTGTTACATTTAAGGATGTAGCAGGACAGGATGAGGCAAAGGAGTCACTTACTGAGATAGTTGATTTCCTTCATAATCCGGATAAGTATTCAAAGATAGGTGCCAAGCTTCCAAAGGGTGCTCTTTTAGTAGGTCCTCCTGGAACAGGTAAGACACTTCTTGCAAAGGCTGTAGCCGGTGAAGCGAATGTTCCATTCTTTTCACTTGCAGGTTCAGATTTCGTAGAGATGTTTGTAGGTGTAGGTGCTTCACGAGTAAGAGATCTTTTCAAGGAAGCTACTAAGCAGGCTCCTTGTATTATATTCATAGATGAGATAGATGCCATAGGTAAGAGCCGTGATTCAAGATATGGCGGCGGTAATGATGAGCGTGAGCAGACACTTAATCAGCTGCTTGCAGAGATGGATGGTTTTGATTCATCTAAGGGTATATTCATACTTGCAGCAACTAACAGACCAGAGGTTCTTGATAAGGCTTTACTTAGACCAGGACGTCTTGATAGAAGAGTTATAGTAGATAAGCCAGATCTTAAGGGACGTATTGAAACACTTAAGGTTCACTCTAAGGATGTTCTTATGGATGATACAGTTAACTTTGAAGAAATCGGACTTGCAACAAGTGGTGCTGTAGGTTCTGATCTTGCCAATATGATTAATGAAGCTGCTATTGCAGCTGTTAAGGCGGGAAGAAAGTATGTATCACAGAAGGATCTTTTCGAAGCTGTAGAGGTAGTTATAGCAGGTAAGGAAAAGAAGGACAGAGTACTTAGTAAGGAAGAAAAGCAGACAGTTGCTTATCACGAGGTTGGTCATGCACTTGTTACAGCACTTAAGAAGGATTCTGAGCCAGTTCAGAAGATTACCATTGTTCCTAGAACTATGGGTTCTCTTGGATATGTTATGCAGGTTCCAGAGGAAGAGAAGTATCTTCAGAATAAGGATGAGCTTATGACAAGACTTGTTACTTTAGTAGCGGGTCGTGCAGCAGAAGAGATTGTTTTTGGCAGGGTTACTACAGGTGCTGCCAACGATATAGAAAAGGCTACCAAGATAGCAAAGGCCATGATAACACAGTATGGTATGTCAGACAGATTCGGTCTTATGAATCTTTCTACTGTTGATGATCCATATCTTAACGGTAATGCAAGACTTGACTGTTCAGATGAAACAGCAGCTCAGATAGATGAAGAAGTTAAGAATATGCTTAAGGAGTGCTATGAAGAAGCTAAGCAGCTTCTTACAGAGAACAGAGATGTACTTGATAAGATAGCACATTATCTGTATGACCATGAAACTATCACAGGTAAGGAGTTTATGAAGATATTCAGAGAAGTCAAGGGACTTCCTGAGCCTACAGATACAACAGGCTTTACTCATTCTGAAAAGGTTGCAGAAAGCGTAACATTTAACGAAGATGGAAGCTATTCATCAACACTTAATGGTCCTAGTGAAACAGATATCTGGAAGGGTATCGGTGATGTTAATACTGAGAAGGATGACAGCTGTTCGATTGGTGAATCTTCACAGAGTGCAGATGTTTCTAATGCCGATCATCAGAGTGCGGATGTTTCTGATTCATAGTATACTGAGGGGAGCATAGCTTCAGGTACAGTTGGAACGCAGCAGACGTAAGGAAATGCAGCTTTAGGAGTAGCTGGAACGCAGCAGACGTAAGGAAATGCAGCTTTAGGAGTAGCTGGTACACAGCATATCGATGAAAGTACAGCTTCAGAGGCTGCGGATGCAGTTGGTAAATCTGGAGAATAAAGCCAAGAAAGCCAAGTGGGTCAGATTGATAATCAATTGATAATCAAAAGGCAATTAAAAGGCAGTTGAGAGATAATTGAAAGACAATTGAGAAACAGTTGAGAGACAATCCCAAAAAGCGAAATTAGTAATAAATATCAAAATATAAAAATCTATCATAATATTATTGCTTAGAATTGAAAAAAAGGCTATACATGCCATACTTAACATAGATTCTGAGCAGTAATATTATGAACTTTTAATTCTAAATGTAAGTTCTAATTCAAGTTCCCAATAAAATAAATATGAATAAATAAAAATAAATATAAATTGAAATTTATAGCAAAAAAATATGGATTTAATAATTCGATAAGAAAATTATTAAGAATCTGTATATTGTTTAATATGATTTGTTATTGCATTGGACAGAAAATTGACCTAAATAGGAGAAATAACGAATAGGGTCACAAAATAAGAAGAGAGAGGAGAGCGAAAAGTGACCCAGAAATAGAAAAAACAAATAGAGTCACAAAATAAGATAAGAGAGGAGGGCGAAAAGTGACCCAGAAATAGAAAAAGGCAAATAGGGTCACAAAATAAGATGAAAGATGAGGTGAAAAAGTGACTCAGAAATAGAAAAAGGTAAATAGGGTCACAAAATAAGATGAAAGATGAGGTGAAAAAGTGACTCAGAAATAGAAAAAGGCAAATAGGGTCACAAAATAGGATGAAAGATGAGGTGAAAAAGTGACCCAGAAATAGAAAAAACAAATAGAGTCACAAAATATGAAATAAGAGAAAAGAGGTATGTTTCATATAACTGAATTAATAAATGAAGTTAGGTTTTAGCGAAAAAATATAATAGAATTAGAGGAGACAAGTGTTATGGTTGGAATGAAGGATATGCTTACTAGCGAAAAAATGTATTTAGAGGAAGTTATAAAAAAAGCAAAGCTGCAGTTGAAGAAAGCTGGTATACAAGGAGATATATTAGAAAACAAGTTAAGGATATCAGTTGATAAAGAGCGCATAAGATATTATAAATGTACTCCGGATAATAAAAAGGGAAGTTATATACTAAAAAAAGATTTAGAGGTTGCAAAAAAACTGGCTCAGAATGAGTATAATTATAAATTATTAAAACGAGCACAAAAAAGATTGAAACAGATAGAAGATATACTAGAAGATTATGAGGATGATGAGATAGACAATTGTTTATATAAAGAACATATTGCAAAGCAAAGGTTGATAACCCCATTAGAACCGACTTGGGAAAGTAAACTTAACGAATGGGAAAAAACTGAATATAAAGGAAAAGAATTGAATGATGATACAATGGAAATATATACGCAGAAAGGGGAGCGTGTACGTTCTAAATCGGAGAAAATTTTAGCAGATTATTTTTATTATAACAATATTTCATATAAATACGAATGCCCTTTAAAATTAAATGGCTACGGAATAATATATCCGGATTTTACTTTTTTATCTCCGAGATTAGATAAAGAAATATATTGGGAACATGATGGTATGATGGATGATCCAATATATGCAAAGAATGCAATTAAGAAAATAGAAGCATATGAAAGAAATGGCATATTTCCAGGGGAGAGGTTAATTCTCACATTTGAAACATCTCAATACGCATTGAATAATAACATAATAGAAGCTATGGTAGAAAAATATCTTTTATAGAGGTAGAGATGTATCATAAATATTAAGTATATGGTCAAGCATATGATTAAGTATAAAGTTAAGTATAGGACACTACTAGGCAAACGTATAAGCGATATAAGCGGCATATGATCAAGTATAAAGCTAAGTATAGGGTCAAGTATAACGCTGATGCAAATGTCAGGTATAACGCTAAGTATGAAATATGTAAATGTGAAAATATATTTTATGTATTGTAATATATACTAACATATGCTAAAATGTTGCCGAATGGGTTTAAGAGTTATAGAAAACTAACTAACCAAAATAGAATGCTCTGTTACCATTCATAAAAAGTAACTTGTAGTATGTGGGATATATGACATATAAGCTGATGTGGAATAGTTTATAACAGAACAGTATTATGTCAGAATGGAGAGTAAGTTGAAGCTATCAGAGGAGAGACAGCATCTTTTTAACTTAGTTCTTTCTGAATTAGAGCAGAAAGGTAATCTTGTACACGAGAAGAAGGCTATACAGCATGGCTCGACAACAGTATATGAACATAGTGTTGGAGTGGCAGGAGCAAGTCTTAAGCTTGCAGAGTTTTTTCACATAAAGGTGAATGAAAAGGCGCTTGTAAAGGGTGCACTTTTACATGATTATTTCTTATATGACTGGCACGAGAAAAGAAAGGGACATCATTTCCATGGTTTTACACATCCGGGTACAGCACTTAAGAATGCTGAGAAGGAATATGAGCTGGGAGATATAGAAAGAAACATAATATCAAGACATATGTTTCCACTCACAGTGGTTCCACCTATGTGCAGGGAAGCATGGCTTGTATGTCTTGCTGATAAGTATTGCGCTGTAAAGGAAACCTTTACACCATCGGCAGGATATTAGAATGTATTAAGAAGACTAATAATCAGGAAGTTTCTGTATTAACGACAGAAAGGCTGATTGTTAGTCTTTTTTATATGAGGATTATTGTGCATACATCTGGCAAAAAACATTATGAGCAAAAGAATGTACAGAAGGTTATTGAATTAATAAAGGCAGATTTGATTATGTTGAAATGAAGAAACAATGGCATATTGATTTTTCGTCAGATTCCGTGTGATTTAAATTATATCTTGCAGAACATGAAGGAAACAGAGATGTATATATTAATAAATCAGGTATAGATAATCAAAAATATTAAATAAAAATAAAATTAGCGCTCAACACTTGACTTGGCTAACAAAAAGAACTATAACATAGTCAAGAACAAAGGAAAGGAATAAAAAGAGGTACAGAACAAAGATGATTAAAAGTACCGGTCTGATATTCCTGAAGCATCCCAGTTCCAAAGAAACTAATTTCAATATAATTAATGTGTTTTATAACAAGGAGGAATGACTTATGTTGATGCCTAGTATTTTTGGAGAGAACTTATTTAATGATGATTGGATGAACTTTGGATTCCCTGAGGTTGACAAAGCTTTGTATGGTAAGCATGCAGGACACGAAATGAAGACAGATGTAAGGGAAACAGAATCAGGATATGAGGTTGATATAGATTTACCTGGCTTTAAGAAGGATGAGATTAATGTAGAACTTAACAATGGCTATCTTTCAATAAGTGCAGCTAAGGGACTTGATAAGGAAGAAAAGAAGGAAGGCAAGTACATCAGGAAAGAGCGTTATGCTGGTTCTATGAGCAGAAGCTTTTATGTAGGTGATGCTATAAAGCAGGAGGATGTAAAGGCTAAGTACGAAGATGGTATCTTAAGACTCTCAGTTCCTAAGAAAGCAGCAGAACAGATAGAAAGCAGCAACAGAATTGCTATCGAAGGATAATGCATAGTGAGTGATTGTATAATGAGTGATTGCATAATTGCGGATGCATATAATCATAGCAATTAAGTAGTTGTCTATTACAGATAAACCAATAAATAAGTAGTAAAGGGAATGTATCAGATGCAGGTTGTGTCTGATATGTTCCTTTTTGTTTTGTATTATTTGTATTTAATATATATTAGAAATATAAACGATATTATACTGTATGCAGCATTGCAGATAGATAAGGAAAACAGCGATATAATAGTATAATTACAGTTATAAGAATTGAACATAATACATAATGAATTATTTTAGATATGTTACGCAATTAAATAGTTATCTTGGCTAAATGAATTGTATATTTTTTATAGTCACGTATTGACAGTATATAATGACAAGAGTATAATGCAAAATGACAAGAGAATTTGTCATTTTGATAACGAGAGTTGTCAAAATAGCAATAAGTTTTCATATGAACTATTTTTCATATGGATATACAATGTGAAATCAATATTTCACACGTGAGATTTGTGTATGCGCGCACTTGACACAAACCTGATATGAAAAACGTGCATAGAAATGAGGTATGTATGATACTGAGGAATCGTTTAAAGGAACGCAGGGCTGCGCTTGGAGTTAATCAGCAGGAGATGGGAAAGCTGTGTGGAGTATCACGACAGACAATCAGCCTTATAGAAAGAGGAGATTATTCGCCATCAGTAACACTTGCATTAACGATTGCAAAGGTATGCGGAGTCACTGTTGAAGAAGTATTTTATTTACAGGAGGAAGAAAAAGATGGAAAATGAACAGATTAAGAAAGCAAACAAAAAGGCACTGCCTAAGTTCATATTGTTTTGTGTTATAGGTGGTTTAGTCGGAGGCATAATGGGATATTTAGTTGCTACGAATGGACTTGATGCTATGTCTGGGGATATAAAAGAGGTCATAAGTAAGTATGTAGTATTAACTGCACCATGGCTTATGCTTGCACTTGCAGTTATCCTTCCAGCGGTGACAGTGCCATATTACAGAAAGGCTAAGAAACAGCTTGCTTTGTGGGATGGAGAAGATGAGGAAATATCGGATGACATTGAAAATAAGTTATCTATAGTTCAATGGATTACGAGCGGTTCACTTATAATTTCATATTTTCTTATTGCTGCATCATATGCAGGTGGCATTACAATGTTTGAAAATTTTAAGAACATGATAGGATTTGATGTTGCTATCGTAGCATTTTTAGCTATTATGGCAGAAGGTGTTATTATACAGCAGAAAAGTGTAGACAGTGTAAAGGTGATGAATCCGGAAAAAACAGCATCAGTATATGATATGAAGTTTCAGAAAAAGTGGCTTGATACATGTGATGAAGCAGAGAAGATTATAGTTGGTAAATGTGCATTTAAAGCATTTAATGTGACTAATAGTGTGTGCAGCATTCTTGCAATTATTCTTGCTATCAGTGCACTTATGTTTGGTATTGGCTTCTTCCCATCGTTTCTTGTATGTCTGATATGGATAATTAATGTATCTATATATTGCAAGGAATGTCTGAAATATTCAAAATCTGGTAATAAGATTATGTGAAAATCCGGAATTGTTCTGATTTTTGATGAGTTACAGCCAGGAGACCTTATATGAATATACAAGGAAGGGACAGATATATGCAAAATACATGGTATATATGGTTGGTGGTGCTTGCGTGGATATTCTTGCTTTACCTACTTCGTAAGAGAAGACGAAAATCCGCAGCTATCAGACATGTAAAATACAGAAAAAATTCAGAGCAAAGAAGAAAGGATATTGCAATCATGAAAGAATTGTTAAGTCGATTTATGGAAAAAGATGTATATATTAAATTATTGGATGGACATGCGGACGGCGTGGTAAAAGAAGTGAGCGACAATGGAGTTGTGCTTGAGAATAAAGATGGATTGCAGATTGTAAATTTGGAATATGTATTGAAGGTTCGTGAGTATCCATACAAAAATGGGAAACGAGTACTTATCTTAGATGAGTAACATAGTAGATATTTGTTGATTTGTGAACTTTAACAATATAAATGAAATAAAGTTGGATGTAAGGCAATGGGTGACTTGCTCGCAGAAAGAATTCAGATTTATCATATGTTAGGCTAGGGATTTCGCACTAAAGGATTAGTGCGCAATCCCTATTTTTATGCCATAGGATTATGTTGTCAAAAGGTCACTGACATTTGATATAAATTATATTGACTATTTTTAGGTTTTTGAGTGGCGGAATTGTGCACTTTACGCACAAATATTTGTCGTCTGTTCGTCACCAGTTAATATTCAATTAAATAACAATTTACATATTATTTACGCTGTATTGTCGATGGATTTTACAAATGTTTTTTAGACTATAAAGTATGTCAGAGTAAGAACGTTATCAGAGTAAGAGCATTATAAGAGATATAAAGTATAAATGTATCTTGATGGTTCCTGACATATGTAACATAGAAAACTAGAAATATAGAAAATCAATAATGTAAAGATTAGGAATGTAAATTCAGAAATGGAGAGGATGTCTATGCCATCAACATATGCACATTACAGGATGGGGCAGGAGGTATACAAAAGTCTGCCAGCACTTGCAAGAACGACTATTAATAATCATAAGGAATTGTATGATATAGGTCTGCATGGACCGGATATATTATTCTATTACCAGCCGCTTGCTGTATGCGCGGTTAATAAACAGGGATATGATATGCACGAAAAAAGTGGTCTTGAATTCTTTAAGAAAGCAGGAAAGCTTTTTTGTGAGGCAGATGATGATGATAAGGAGGCATTGCTTGCGTATATATATGGGTATTGCTGTCACTTTGCGCTTGATGTCAGCTGTCATGGATATATAGATGAAAAGATTGCTAAGGATGGTGTGAGCCATACAGAGATAGAGGTGGAATTCGATAGAAGTCTTATGCTTAAGGACGGTTATGATCCTATAACACGTATTCTTACTGACCATATTAAGGCTAATAATGCAAATGCTTCATATATATGCAGATTTTATGATTATCTGACAAGTGGTGACATAGTTAAAGCACTAGAGGGGATGATATCGTATAATAAGCTTCTTGTAGCGCCATCAAGATTAAAGAGAATGTTTATATATGCACTGCTTCGTGTAACTGGTAATTATAAGGAAATGCATGGACTTCTTATTAACTACAAGGCGAATCCTCTTTGCAGTGATAGTACAAAGCGGTTATATGAGTTGTATGATGTGGCTAAGGGGCTTGCTATTAATCTTATAAGCGAATTCAGGGCATCAGCTTATGGAAAAATAGAATACAATAAAGTATATAATTATACATTTGGTTCAAAGCTGTGTGAGGAAGTCGTTTATCCAGATATGGGATCAGCTGCTAAGGATAGTATAAAGTGTGATGTGAAAGAGGGAAAGCTGAAATATGAATATTAAACTTACTGGAAAAGAAAAAAGATGGATTATGTATGACGTTGGTAATTCAGCATTTGCGCTTCTTGTATCGACTATAATACCGATTTACTTTAATTATCTTGCGGGGAAAGCAGAGATTTCATCTGTGAATTATCTTGCTTATTGGGGATATGCTGCATCAATATGTACAATCATTGTTGCACTACTTGGTCCTGTGTGTGGAACACTTGCAGATACTAAAGGCTTCAAAAAACCAGTTTTTCTTATATCAATATTTATTGGCAGTATTGCCTGTGCAATGCTTGGGGCATGTGTTCAATGGCTCGTATTTCTTATTGTGTTTGTTATAGCAAAGATAGGATTTTCGTCAAGCCTTATATTTTATGACTCAATGCTTGTTGATGTAACTGATGAAAAGAGAATGGATTATGTTTCGTCACAGGGGTTTGCGTGGGGTTATATAGGTAGCTGCATACCATTTGTTGGATGTCTGCTGCTGGTGCTTGGCTCCTCTAAGATTGGAATAAGCATGGAATTGGCTATGGGCATAGCATTTGTAATAGTAGCAGTATGGTGGCTGGGCATGTCACTTCCACATATAAAGAAGTACGAACAGAAGAATTATGTTGAAAGAAAGCCACATGCTGTACGGGAAAGCTTTAAGAGACTGTATGGTACCTGCAAAAATATAAAAAAAGAAAAACATATATTTTTATTTCTGCTTGCGTTTTTCTTTTATATAGATGGTGTGTATACAATTATAGATATGGCAACAGCGTATGGTTCGGCACTAGGGCTTGATAGTACAGGATTATTACTTGCATTGCTTGTAACACAGATAGTAGCATTTCCATGTGCAATAATATTTGGCAGATTATCATATAAGGTGAGTACTGAAAAGCTTATACTGGTCTGCATAGTGGCATATCTTGGAATAGCAGTATTCGCGATATTCTTAAGAAGCCAGCTATAGTTCTGGATACTTGCAATTCTGGTTGGGATGTTTCAGGGCGGAATACAGGCATTATCACGCTCTTACTTTACAAAGATTATTCCTGAAGAGAAAAATGGGGAATACTTCGGACTTATGGACATATGTGGAAAAGGCGCTTCATTTCTTGGAACAACAGTTGTAAGTATAGTATCACAGCTCACAGGAGATATTAACAAGGGAGTAGGAATGATTGCAGTTTTATTCTGCATAGGAATAGTGGTGTTTTTACAGGCAGTATCTGCTGCGAAGAATTACAATGAAGAAAAAGCAGGTGCTGGTATGACCATAGATACAGATAGTGTGAATGTGGTAAAAGGTGCTGTTGTATCAGAGAATGTGTGAGAACTATTGTTGTTGAACTTACTTATTGTTTAGGTATCTTATTGATTATTGATTATCAGAGATTTGCCAATAGGGATTTATTCAACTGTATCTATCTGCTTGTGAAAATTGACTCTATTTGCTTTTTTGCGAATAGGGTCAAACTTTCCTTCCTAATATTCCTGCGGAATTTGACTTAGATGTATAGAAAAAAGCTGGATGAATGTACGGGATGAACCTTGAGAGTATAAAAAGCAAAATAAAAAATAAGATAAAGGTAAGTGCTTGATTCTTTCAGAATTGGTATTATAATACATATGTCACCAGTCCTGGGAGGGGTGCAGCATAAGCTGTACTGTTGGAGTCTAGGTTCACTCATATTATTTTCCCGTAGAACTCGCAACAGCTGGTGACTTTAAAATGTTTATAATAAATAGATATATAAGATGTATAAGATATATAATAATAGGCTGGGTAGTGTCAAATGCGATATGAAAAGACGAAAAGACACTTCAGTACATTGCAATGGGGTGAATATAATGATAAGGCATATATTATTCTGGAATTACACAGATAAAGTAAAGTCAGAACATAAAGAGAAAGAAACACTTAAATTCTTACAGGATTCAGTTAATACTATGAATGGACACATAGATGGACTTATGAATGCAAGCATAGGAACTAATATTGCCGGAGGCTATGATCTGGTATTCTATGCAGAGCTAAGAGATGAGAAAGCTTTACAGCAGTTTCAGAATCATCCTCTCCATGCAGCACATAAGCAAAGGTGCGCTGAGCTCGTAACAGACAGGTTGTGTGGAGATTTAGTTGTGTAATAGTGAGGAGCAGTGAGAAATAGTAAGGGATAGTGAGAAATAGAGAGACATAGTGAAGAATAGTGTGAAATAGAGAGGGATAGTGCAAAAACATGGATAATATAGACTCAAGATATGAACACATAATACATCCGTTTCCGCCATTATATGATGCGGATTCCAGAATACTTATTCTTGGAAGCCTGCCATCGGTAAAGTCGCGGGAGCAGATGTTTTTTTATGGACATAAACAGAACCGATTCTGGAAAGTTATGGCAGAGGTATTGTATTGTAAATATAATGACGTTAAATCAAAGAAACAGCCTGATAGCGAGTATAACGGAATAGTGGTTCCATCAACAATAGAAGAAAAGAAGGCGATGCTTCATAAATATCATATAGCCCTGTGGGATACTATATATAGCTGCGATATTATAGGTTCAAGTGACAGCAGCATAAGAAATGTTGTGCCAACAGACTTAAAGCCTATACTGGAGCAGTCTAAGATAATCAAGGTGTTCTGCAATGGTGCGACATCAGCCAGATATTATAAGAAATATCAGGAAAAAGAGCTTGGAATTAAAGCGGTAACACTTCCATCAACAAGTCCGGCAAATGCTGCATATTCAGTAGAAAGACTGGTGAAAATATGGTCTGAGAGGCTGGAAATATAGTTTTCAGCCCCTGTAATTATTATAGAAGTTTGAATATGGAGCATATATTAATCTAATTAATCATAAATGAGGGGCAAAAATACCTTTTACCCCTCACATCAGGAATATATATTTACAAAAAAGGTACCATATAGACTGGTATGCAGAAAATATCCTGATCTTTATTCATATCTTTTGTGTAAACTAAATATCTCTTTAATATTCTTGATGAATATTTTTCTGTAAATACATCAAGTGATTTATGTGCCTTATATCCTGATGATTTCACCTCTATAGGAATGATTTTATTTCTTTTTGCCAAAATAAAATCAATCTCATAATTGTGTTTGGAGCTTTTATTGATGAATGTATGATAAAATAATTCATTCCCATTAGCTGCCAGACATTGAGCTACAATATTTTCATATAAGTATCCTAGATTAACACTTAATTTATCATTTAAAAGTTTCTGATAGATTTCATTTTCTGTGAAATCCTTATCCTTAAACATTAATGTTACGAACAGACCAGTGTCACTTAAAAATAATTTGAATCTAGATAAATCTCTAGTATTAGACATACCTGCATCTGGATTGTCAGTATTATATGCTATTAATACTGTCTTTGAATCCTTTAGTTCTGCAATAAGTTCTAATATTTTATCTTGTCTTTCGCCATTTAGTACACTACTTGTTTGGTATCTGGCCGCATTTTTGTTAAGCTGAGCTGGAATTGCATCAAATATCATAGCTAAACGTCCTGTCGTATCTATTTTTGCAAAATCACTTTCATATAAATTTAAAATATCTCTTTTTATTTCATCAACTTTCCTAAAATTGTTTGTTTCAATATAGGTTGATACTGCCTGAGGCATTCCACCAACAAGCATATATAGTCGAAATTGCCTTAATTGTTTACGATTAATTGCATCTCCTAAGCCTTGATTCATATCAAAACATTTTCTTAATAGTGAGAACGTTGATTTATCTCCAATTGCCCATAAAAATTCTTCATAATCCATTGGATACATGCTGATTCTTCTTTCCTCGCTTGGAATCAAAATATCTTTTACATTTTTATTAATTGAAATAAGAGATCCTGTTTCAATATAATCATATCGATGATCAGCAACTAATGCTTTAATAGCCTGACGCGCTGTTGGGCAAAGTTGAACTTCATCAAATATAATTACAGAATTTCTTTCATGTAAATCTACCTTATATTGTAATTGTAACTGTAAAAATAAAAAATCCAAATCGGAAACATCTTCAAAAAGTTCTTTGATTTCTTTTGATGCTCTTGAAAAATCAATCAATATATAGCTTTCATATTCATTCTTCGCAAATTCCTCAACTACTGTTGATTTACCGATTCGTCTAGCACCTTCAATTAAAAGTGCAGTTTTTCCATTAGAGTCTTTTTTCCACTCTTGCATTTTATTGTATATTTTACGTTTAAACATAGCATATCTACCTTTCCGCAATTTTTTATTCTTTATTTTATCATATATCCGCATTTTTTTATAATACTTTTTGTAACATATCCGCATTTTTTTATAACGCTTTTTGTAGCATTTCCGCATTTTTTATTTTTATATTTTTGACACTTACATATTGATATTGAAAAATAATATCATTAATAAATCGGTTAAAGTGGTTGAAATAATAAGCAAATTATAATATATTTTAAGGCACATGGTTAGAAATAACTAACTATGTATCTTTTTGTATTATTAGATTAAATATGTGCAATATTGCAATAAGCCGTATTATAAGTTGATATCCATATGTGCTTACTGTCTGAATAATATGAAGAAACGGAGATTATTGAATGAATTTAAACCTTTTCTGATGCTTGCAGCGTTCTGCTTTGCTAAAAGCTCAGAAAAGCTTCATAACTGGTTTATATCCACAAGGCTGTATAAAAAGAATCTTGAAAGCTTTGTGCAGGGTAAGGGCATGACAGTAAAGACAAAGGTAAGAATTATGCTTACAGTCACCATTCTTATGAGTATAGGCTTTATTATGATGCATGCAGTGCCTGTTGGCAGGATTGTTCTTGGGATAGTGTGGCTGTTTCATGTATTGTACTTTATATTTGGCATAAAGACACTTAAGCTTGAAGAGGATTGTGCATAAGAAGGTGCTGTATGATGATTTACCATTTGTTTTAACGCTGTTAAGGCTCTAAAACAAATGGTAATTTTATGTAACAAATGTATAAATGTAATATTTATGTACAATAGCGGAATGTGCGGTCAGTAATGATTCTGGCAAATATAAGTCCTAGTGGAAGCGCAATAATTATCATGATGGCAGATGTAAACCATGAGAATGCATCTGTTAGAGACATTGTGCCAAAATTATATATTGCACGGTACAAGTAAAGTCCAGGAACCATTATAACTATGGAAGGTACAGTAAGTGATATTCGTGGATATCCGTTATATTGTTTTATAAAGGAAGCTAGAAGTCCTGCAGTAGCGGCACCAATAAAAGCAGCAGCAGCGGCAGGCATACATGTAAAGTCAATAAGCTCAAGGCGCAGAGTATTGGCAATACAGCCAATAAGAGCGGTCATTGCAGCCATGGAAACAGAGCTGTTAAACATAATAGAGAATCCAAACACTCCACAGAAGCTTGCAATAAGCCTTAATATAAGATGCTGCATATTGCATAGGTGTAAGGTTGTGAATTCTTCAGGTTGTAAATGTAATAATAATGCCATAATCCATGCAAATACAGTAGCTACCAGTACAATAATTATTGAATATGTCAACCGTTCAAGACCGGACCGTAAATCAAGCTTGGCAAGGTCAATACCGCTTGTGATAAAAGGAAATCCAGGTATTATAAACAGCATAGAACATATGTAACCAGCTTCATGTACAGAAGGTATATTAAACATAAGAATAGCCAGCTTAAGCAGTATTGCATATATAAGGCATGAAGCTGAAATAGAAATAGCTATATTCATAAACAGGGTATAGTGATGCTTGATAAGCTTTGTCCTTATTAAATTACCGGCTCCAGCAGCAATGAAAGCAAAAAGCATCTCTATTGGTCCACCACCAAGAAGAAATGTGAATCCACAGCATGCGAGGGCAGCAGACAGACCAAGGATAATAGGAGAATATAGTGTATGTATCTGTTCAATGTCATCAAGACGTTTGTGAATCATTTCACCAGTAAGATATGCTTCTTCATTAGGAAAATTATCAACAAACTGCTCCATTCTGTAAAGCTTAGAGGTGTTGACACCAGTATTAGCAATACTAAGCGATTGTGATACACAGTCATTGCCATCAAAACAGTTAAATTCAATAGACATAAGACCGACATCTACAGTACATGTTACACCAAGCTCTTTAGAAAGCTTATTCATAGATGTACGTACACGCCATGCACCTGTTCCACACGAGAGCATAATCAGCCCTACACGACCAATAACAGAAGCTTTTTCGATAAGGTCAGCATTGGCAATAAGAGCATTGCTATCGGCGTTAGTATAGTCATGCCATGGTATTTCCATATGATTTTTTTCCATGATGTCAATATAATTAGTTCTTGGCATATATAATCGCCTCAGCTTTCTTGACATGATGTTCAAGGTTGTGTAGGAATACTGAATTAGGAAGGAAGATTCCAAGCTCATCAAAACGTTCATTATGTTCAATAAATGAGTCCTGACCATAGAATATATATGCCATTGGAAGCTCCTTCTCAAGCTTAAGCATAAGCTCCCATACTGCACTGTAAGCCTCTGCTTCGGTTTCTTTCATTTTAACAGTATCAGGAAGTTCGCGGATAAGCAGTATACCAGTGCTTTTCTCAAGAACCTGTTGTTCTACTACAGACTGATCATTATTATATATATGGCTGTATCTGTAAGCTTTAGCAAAATACATATTTTTACTATTATCAAGCTCTTTGTAAATATTATAAAAATGCTGATAATCTTTTTCATGGGAAATATCTGCATATTCTGGTAACAATAGACCTTTATCATCTGTCATAATGACAGGATTTGGGTTTCCATCAGCATTAAAGCGGTATGGAATAAGAAAAGAATTCCTAAGTAAATCAAACATGGTATTCTGTGTTATAGCCATAAGAAATGCAGATAAATCTTTATTGGAATAGCAGTTGAATAATGATTTGGTGAATTGCAGTGGTGAAAGTGTTGTAACAGAAGCATCATTACAAAACAGATTATCGCAAAATGTCTGAAAAAGCTTATTGTAAGCCCATGGTTCATTTAGAATTTTATTAAATAAAACATCAGTTTTTTCTTCTCTTGGAAATAGAGTATTTTCATCCATAACAGCATCCTCCTTTTATTACTTTGGCTAGATTATACTATTTAATCAGAAATAAGTAAAAGATATAATTGATATAAAAGCTATAGCAATATGATATGATGTTATGTCAAAAAGCTAGAAAAGATTAGAAGCAGTATTTGACAAAATTAAAAAAAACAATAAGGTGCTGTCACACTTGTTAACTGCCAGGCAAACTACAGCGGTTTATGCAATGGTATCTATGGCGATGGTAACGGTTTTAAGATGGGTGGTGTTGATAACAAGACACCTGGTGTAGCTGCACATCTTGCCCCACTTAATCATTTTAATAAATAGTAACTTAAAAATCGTATTTTTATAGGAAAAAGAGGCTGGTACCTTAACGATTTTCAATCGTTAAAGCGACATCCCCTTTTTTATTTGCACAGATAAATAACCTTAAAAATATCTAAAATCCACAATATATACGTGTTATTTTCAAATTACACTAAATATTTTTTTATGTCCTACTTTGGGTAGATATAAATGATATATTATTTTAATTGAGGTTTGTATATACATAAAAATAGTGTATAATAAGCGAATAGATGTTCGATATCGCATTGGTTTATAATATAATAATGCAACATTATATCACAAGAAATACAAGAAAGTAGCATAATACAGGTAAAGATAATTATGAAAATACCAGAAAAGGCAACGAAGGAACAGACAGAGGCAATAACACAGACAGAAGGCAACATAAGGGTTGCGTCAGTTCCAGGTTCGGGAAAAACATTTGTACTTACATATAGAATAGCATATCTCATAACAGAACTGTTTGTTGAGCCATCATCTATTGTGGCGCTTACATTTACAAACAAGGCAGCTTCGCAGATGAAGCACAGATTAAGGAATATTGTTGGTGATAACGCCAACTGTTTTACAGGAACATTTCACGGATATTGTAACATGTTTCTTAAAGAGGAGATTCACAGGCTGACATTTCCTAAGACATTCACGATTCTTGATAAGAAGGCAGAGCTGGAGATGATTAAGGACGTGGCAGAGGATATGGGAATATCGCTCAAAGACAATACTGCAAAGAAGATAATGAGTGATATAGACATAACCAAGCAGGATATGTCCTATGTTGAGCTTATGGCAGGCGTTGATAAGACAGAGCTTAAAAGAAGGGCTTCCAGCGAGAAAAATGTGGATAAAAAGGTTTTCTATAATTATCTTAAGAGACAGTGTGACAATTATGCTCTGGACTTTGAAGACCTTATTAATTTCACTTTATATATTTTAAACAGGAATGAAGATGTGCGGATTCGCTGGCAGGAAAAGTGCCAGTATGTACTGTGCGACGAGTATCAGGATGTCAATATGAAACAGGACATGCTGCTTCACATTCTAAGTGGATTGTATCAGAATCTGTTTGTGGTAGGTGATGACGACCAGAATATATATACATGGCGCGGTTCTGACCCTGAATACATGATTAATTTTGACAAAACACATGAAAATGTGCAGGATTATTCACTTACTGAGAATTTCAGGAGTACTCCTCAGATTGTAAATGTGGCTAAGTCACTTATATCTGCTAATCAGAACAGGCTTGAAAAGCAGATGATTTCTAACAGACCAGATGGCCATAAGCCGGTATTTAATGCACCTGACACCGAGAAGAATGAGTCTTTGTGGATAGCTGATACTATTCTTGATAATGTCGCTAAGAATATGAAGTACAGCGACCATACTATATTGGTGCGGGCTGCTTCACAGACAAGGTCGTTAGAGGAAGCATTTATAAAAAGAAAAGTTCCTTACAAGATACTAAGCGGTGCGAAATTCTATGAAAGCGAAGAGATAAGAACGGTGCTTTCATACATGAGAATGGTGTACAGTCTTACGGACATGGATTTGATGTATACTATATCCAGACCTAGAAGGGGCTTTGGTAAGAAGTCTGTTGAGAAGCTTAAAAATGCAGCGGCACAGAACAACTGCAGTCTTTTCAAGGCACTTGGAAAGCAGATTGACGATGGCGATATAACACAGAAAAATGTTATAGAATATTACAATGCAATCAGTGAATTGCATGATACATATGTTACTTATACCTGTACTGATATAGTAAACAAATGTCTTGATATGGGATATCGTCAGGCATTGGAGCAGGATATCGACCAGACCAGACTTGATAATGTGTCAGAGCTTATCAGGACTATTACGGCATTGGAGGAAGATAATCAGGAAAAGGTTGAGCTGGCTGATCTGTTAAGCCATTTTGCATTATTTTCAGCGCAAGATGAGGACGGAGAGTATAATGTTGTAAAAGTAATGACAATTCATACAGCAAAAGGACTTGAGTTTGATACAGTATTTGTACCAGGACTCGTTGAAGGACAGTTTCCAAGCAGCAGGCTTCGTAATGAAGACGAATATGAAGAGGAAAGAAGATTGTTGTATGTTGCGATGACGAGGGCTAAGAATATGCTTTACCTCAGCACTTATAGAAAGAAAGATGGCCGTTTCGCTGCAAGACCATCAGCATTTTTAAGTGACATTGATACTAATCTTCTTGACTGTATCAACAACAGCAGAGTATTAATCAGAGGTGTGACTGAGCAGATGCTGCCAAAGGTTGTATTCGAGGTTGGAGATAAAGTCAGACATAAGGTATTTGGAACTGGCGAGATTGTTAAGGTCGATAAGGTTACACAGACATATGAAATCCAGTTTGAGAATATCAGGGGAACGAGAAGACTGATGTTTAGGGCAGAGCTGGGAAATGTTGAAAATTAAAGCAGGTTAGTAGGACTAGTTTTATTAGTGTCACTGGAATCATTAAGCCCAGTTGCAATAATGGTTATAAGGGAATTTTTATTATCCTCAAGTTGTTCTTTAGAAGAAACGGTACCCCATATGATTTTAGCTTCCGTTCCGACAATTTCCTGAATATACTGGATAGCAGATATTGTACTTCTTGATATTGGTGTTATAGATGCACTTATAATTATAATAATGCGGATAATTTCTTAGGCATTACACCGTTTGTTTTCTGTATATGGATTAGAATAAATTATATTTAAGTGGCTAATATATAGAATAATAAAATGTTACTCCCATTTCTCTTGTTTTTCTCCCAAAATATATTACAATTGGGAGAAAGAAGTAACATTTGGGAGAAAGGAGTACCTGATGCTTTTCAAAACAGGATGCCTTACTTTCATGTCCCAGCATTGGCAGCTCCTCTGTTGAATCTGCGCTTAAAAAACTTGTAGAAGAAGGAGCTATTATTAAAACAGGAGCCGGACGCAAAACCATGTATATGAGAAACATCAATTAATACATTTATTATATTCTTGCGTTTAGTTTATACCCATGATAACTTCATATTATATCAGTAATTCCTATTTATTCTCTTGTTGAATGGATTGACAATAGGTTTTGCACCTGCGGCAACTACTTTTGGAATTGTGTTAAATGTGATATTCTATATGTATTGCAGCAGAAAAACTAAAAATAATTATTAAAGGATTTCGTATGAAAGAAAATAAAAAGAAGCTTACACAGCTTTTTCAGATATTTACAACATTTATGAAAATAGGCATATTTACTTTTGGTGGTGGTTATGCGATGATTCCGCTTATTCAAAGAGAAACTGTTGTTAAAAGAAAATGGGTCGATGATGATGATATACTTGATATTGTAGCTATAGCAGAGAGTACGCCAGGTCCTATAGCGATAAATGCATCAACCTTTGTAGGATATCGGGTAGGCGGTTTTTTTGGAGCAATTGTAGGAACTGTTGGCATGATACTTCCATCATTTATAATAATACTTGCAATTTCTTTTGTGTTAAACAGCTTTCAGGATGTACAGGCAGTAAAGTATGCATTTAATGGAATAAGGGCAGGTGTACTTGCACTTATAATAAGGGCTTTATGGCTTATGTATAAGAATGTTAAGAAGTGTGCGGTGTCATATATTGTTATGGCTGCGGCATTTATTTTGAGTGCATTTACATCTGTTAATGTAATAATTGTTATAGCTGGCTGTGCATTATTTGGCCTGATCACAGCTTATATAAACACCAAAAAAAGAAATGATTGTATGGAATAAAATGTTGCAGATAAGGTATTTTATGTAAGTTTAAGGTGTTTAAGTATTGTATTATGATTAAATATCAGGAAAGAAGCAGTGTATGATATATATAAGATTATTGTGGACATTTTTTAAGATAGGTGCCTTCACCTTCGGAGGAGGTTATGCTATGCTTCCTCTTGTAGAGAGCGAAGTTGTGGCACATGGCTGGATGAGTGAACAGGATATTATTAACTTTATAGCAGTTAGTGAAAGCACTCCTGGTTCCTTTGCAGTCAATGTGGCAACCTATGTAGGTGAAGAGGTTGCTGGTGTTGCAGGCTCTGTGTGTGCAACACTTGGCGTTGTACTGCCATCATTTATAATAATACTCATAATAGCCGGCTGCTATAAAAGGTTTAAGAATAGTGGTGTTGTAAAGGGCTGTATGAGTGGTCTTAAGCCTGCAGTTGTCGGACTTATAGGAGCTTCGGTTATATCAGTTGGCAGGCAGGTATTTATTCCAGAGGGATTTACATTAGAGGTTTTTAAAACATCTGGTACATATGTTTCTATAGGAATACTTGCATTTGCATTGATATTGTCGTTTAAGAAGGTGCACCCGGTTATAATAATTGTTCTAAGTGCAATACTTGGCATAGCTGCAGGGTATATTGCAGCCTGAATTCTGTCAGGTATATTGCAGTCTAAATGTTTGAAAAGAACTATGACATATGATAGAATTTCTTCTATATATTAAACAGATATAGAACAATCAATGTTAATTGATATGACAGATATTTTATGGTCATATATGGAGGAAAATATAATATGTCATTTACACATTTACACGTTCATACGGAGTATTCGCTGTTAGATGGTTCAAGTAAAATTAAAGAGATAACTAAGCGTGCTGCAGAGCTTGGCATGGATAGTCTTGCAATAACTGATCACGGAGTTATGTATGGTGTCATAGATTTTTATAAGGCAGCTAAGGAGGCAGGGATTAAGCCTGTTCTTGGATGTGAGGTGTATGTAGCCCCTGGCTCAAGATTCGATAAGGAAGCAGGGACGGGTGAGGATAAGTATAACCATCTTGTGCTGCTTGCTGAGAATAATACTGGTTATCAGAATCTGATGAAGATAGTCTCAAGAGGTTTCACGGAGGGCTTTTACTATAAGCCAAGAGTTGATAAAGAGCTTCTTAGGGAATTCCACGAAGGAATCATAGCCACTAGTGCTTGTCTTGCAGGTGAAGTGCAAAGATATTTAGCAAGAGGCATGTATGAAGAAGCTAAGAGGGTGGCACTTTATTATCAGGATATATTTGGGAAGGATAATTTCTTTCTTGAACTGCAGGATCATGGTATAGCAGAGCAGCATTATGTTAATCCACAGCTTCTTAGAATGTCAGAGGAAACAGGGATAGAGCTTATATGCACTAATGATGTGCATTATACATATGCAGACGATGCTGATGCACATGATATTCTGCTGTGTATACAGACAGGTAAGAAGGTTACGGATGAAAACAGGATGCGTTATACAGGCGGACAGTATTATCTTAAATCACCTGAGGAGATGGCAGAATTGTTTAAGTATGCACCGCAGGCACTGGCTAATACTGAAAAGATAGCAAAAAGATGTAACGTCGAGATTGAATTCGGTGTGACAAAGCTTCCAAGATTTGCTGTGCCAGAAGGCTTTACATCATGGACTTATCTTAATTATCTGTGTTATGAGGGACTTAAGAAAAGATATCCTGAGCAGGCAGCGGATATATCTGTTGAAGAGTTTGTAAGGCTTGCAAAGGAGGAGTCCGTAGAAGACAGAAAAGATGTTGTTATAAAGATAGCTGAGGATACTAATAACATATTCCAAAGACTTGCTTATGAACTTTCAGTTATCTATTCTATGGGATATGTGGATTATTTTCTTATCGTGTGGGATTATATCAACTTTGCCAAAAGACATGATATTCCGGTAGGACCAGGAAGAGGCTCTGCGGCAGGAAGTATAGTATCATATTGTCTTGAGATAACTGACCTTGATCCTATTAAATATAGTCTTATTTTTGAACGTTTCCTTAATCCGGAGCGAGTATCCATGCCCGATATTGATGTGGATTTCTGTTATGAAAGAAGACAGGAGGTCATAGATTATGTCGTAGAAAAATATGGCAAGGATTGTGTTTCACAGATAGTTACATTTGGTACTATGGCGGCAAGAGCTGTTATAAAGGACGTAGGAAGAGTACTGGATCTGCCTTATGCCATGGTTGATAACATAGCAAAGATGGTGCCAAGAGAGATAGGCATAACTATAGATAAGGCACTTGCAGAGAATCCGGATCTTAAAAGTGAATACGAAAACAATGAAGTGGTAAAGGACCTTATAGATAAGAGTAAAAGGCTTGAAGGTCTTCCAAGACATGCTTCTATGCATGCAGCGGGTGTTCTTATCTGTGGAAAGCCAGTTGAGGATTATGTTCCGCTTTCAACAGGTTCAGATGGTGCAGTTGTTGCCCAGTTTGTCATGACAACACTTGAAGAACTGGGGCTTCTTAAGATGGATTTCTTAGGGTTAAGAACTCTTACTGTGATAAAAGATGCAGAGAATCTTATAAAAAAACATAATAAAGGCTTCTCTATCCACAATATTGATTACTCCGACAAGGGCGTTTTTGATGCCATCAGTACTGGTAAATGTGACGGTATATTCCAGCTTGAAAGTGCTGGCATGAAGTCGTTTATGAAGGAATTAAAACCAAGATCGTTAGAAGACCTTATAGCCGGGATTTCACTGTACAGACCGGGTCCTATGGACTTTATTCCACAGTACATTAAGGGAAAGAACAACCAGGATAGTGTAACATATGCGTGTCCACAGCTTGAGGCTATACTTAAACCAACATATGGCTGTATTGTATATCAGGAACAGGTTATGCAGATAGTACGTGATCTGGCTGGATATTCCTGGGGACGAAGTGACCTGGTAAGGCGTGCCATGTCTAAGAAAAAGGCTTATGTTATGGAGCAGGAGCGCAAGAACTTTATATACGGCAATAAAGATGAAGGCGTTAAGGGCTGTGTTAACAATGGCATAGATGAGAAGGTGGCTGGAAAAATATATGATGATATGATTGACTTCGCCAAGTATGCCTTCAATAAGTCACATGCTGCATGTTATGCTGTTGTATCATTCCAGACAGCCTATCTTAAGACATATTATCCTGTTGAATTCATGGCAGCCCTTATGACCTCGGTTATTGACAATACATCAAAGGTTGCAGGATATATATATGCATGTAAACAGATGAATATAGGTATTCTTCCACCGGATGTTAACGAATCACAGATGGAGTTTACAGTAGAAAACGGAAAGATAAGATTTGCGATGGCTGCAATCAAGTCACTTGGAAGACCTACTATACAGGCTATCCTAAAGGAACGCGGGGAAAATGGCAGCTTTATATCTATGCAGGATTTCGTGACAAGGATGTCACATGCACTTAACAAGCGTGCGATAGAGAATTTCGTTAAGGCAGGTGCATTTGATACATTTGGACATACAAGAAAATCCATGATGATAGTCTCAGAAAGCATGCTTGACAGCGCAATAAAGCATAACAAGGATTCCATGACAGGACAGATGTCGCTTTTTGATTTTGCAGCCGAAGAGGATAAGAAAGCTTTCGAGATAAGAATTCCAGATGTTGCAGAGTACACAAAGGAAGAGCTTTTAGGTTACGAAAAGGAGATTCTGGGTGTGTATGTAAGTGGACATCCACTTGATGAATATACAGGTATGGTCAACAAATATATAACCAATGTTTCATCTGATTTTGAAGTGGATGATGAACTTGGTGAGACAAAGGCAAGAGATGGTGCTATAGCAACTATAGGTGGATTGATAACCGAAAAGACTATTAAGACAACAAAGAAAGGACAGCTGATGGCTTTCCTTACAGTAGAAGATGTTGTTGGAACAGTTGAGGTGGTGGTATTTCCTAACAGCTTTACAGCAAACCGTGTTGTTATAGATCATGCTGAAAAGGTTTTTGTTACAGGAAAGGTACAGGCCAATGTTGATGAAAATGCAAAGCTTATATGTGATAAGGTTGTGGATTTTGCCAGTATTCCAAGAAAATTGTGGATAAGGTTTGCCAGTCTGTCAGATTATGAGGATAAGAAGGATGAATTATATGGAATATTATATAATTCTGATGGAAAGGATACAGTGGTGATATACTGCACTAAAGAAAACAAAAGGCTTACACTTCCAGCAAGTCGCACTATAAGGGTGGATTCTGAACTTATACAGAAGCTTCAGGCGATGTATGGTGAGAAGAATGTGACTACAACGTAAAATATGATAAATTTTTTGTAAAACAATATATTATTTTTCAATTTTGTGGTACTATTAATGACAGTGATATTAAAATATTATAAGGACAATATATCTTTTACGGTAAAAGGTCATAGACTTTAGATGAAAGGGGAAATATATATGGCTAAAGAAATTAAGACAATCGGTGTGTTAACAAGCGGTGGCGATGCCCCTGGTATGAATCCTGCGATAAGAGCTGTCGTAAGAACAGCTATCAACAAAGGACTTAAGGTAAAAGGAATACAGAAGGGTTACAATGGTCTTATCAATGATGAGATTATAGATATGGATAAAAAAAGTGTAGCAGATATCATACAGAGAGGTGGTACAGTTCTTTATACAGCCAGGTGTCTGGAGTTCATGACAGAAGAAGGACAGAAGAAGGCAGCAGAGGTATGTAAGAAGCATGGTATTGATGGCATGGTAGTTATCGGTGGTGATGGTTCGTTCAGAGGCGCACAGAAGCTTGCAGATGCAGGTGTTAACACGATTGGACTTCCGGGAACTATTGACCTTGATATTGCATGTACAGATTATACTATCGGATTCGATACAGCAGTCAATACAGCTATGCAGGCTATAGACAAGATAAGAGATACTTCTACATCACATGAAAGATGCAGTATTATCGAGGTTATGGGACGTAATGCAGGCTATATTGCACTTTGGTGTGGTATTGCGAATGGTGCTGAGGATATTCTTCTCCCAGAAAGATATAACGGAGACGAGCAGGCTATTATTAACCATATTATTGATGGCAGAAAGAAAGGCAAGAAGCATCATCTTATTATCAATGCTGAGGGTATCGGACACTCAACAGGCATGGCAAGAAGAATCGAAGCAGCAACAGGTATAGAAACAAGGGCAACTATTCTTGGCTACATGCAGAGAGGTGGTTCACCTACATGTAAGGACAGAATGTATGCATCTATTATGGGCTCGTATGCAGTTGACCTTTTAGTTGCAGGAAAGAGTAACCGACTTGTAGCTTATAAGAATGGTAAGTTTGTTGATTATGATATAGATGAAGCACTTGCCATGACAAAGGATATAAGCGAGTATGAGTTTAATATAAGTTCTATGCTTTCTAATTAAGCGTGGCTGGTGTTTATGCAGCTTTTATATTAATCAGCTTTATTAAATCAGTATTATTAATCCAGTATTATTAAATCAGTTTTATTTATCCTGACGGGTATCTGTGGATGACAGGTATCCGTCTTTTATTAGTTACCGCCATTCAGAATTGCTGCATTGCTATGCAATTCATGCCATTTTATTCCATTTTCGGTGTTTATCGTGTCTCAAATAAAAAGTTTTTTTCTGCAAGCAGAAATGTAAATAAAAATTACAATAACTATTGCTTGCTGGATTGTTATTAGTTTAGTATTATGGAATTACATTTTAGAATTTAGGAAAGGAAAAGCTGGTAATTAATTAGATATAATTACGGCTGCTAAAATAGAATGATTACAAGTACAAGCAGTTCACAGGTTAAGCATATAGTTAATCTGCAGAAGAAGTCAAAGTTAAGAAAAGAAGAAAAACAGTTTGTTGTTGAGGGAATAAAGATGGTGTCAGAAGCACCTAAAGACAGACTTGTTAAGGTATATGTTTCTGAGACATTTAAGGCTGATAATGAGGAATTCCTTAAAAAGATGAATTATGAAGCATTAGGAAAAGACATTCTTGAGGATGTGTCAGATAATGTGTTTATCCGTATGTCAGACACACAGACACCACAGGGAATAATGGCTGTTGTTAAGATGTCAGAGATTACTATTGAAGATCTGTTTGGAAGAGATATGCATATAAACAGCAATACAATACAGCCATTATTGCTTATATTAGAGAATCTTCAGGATCCTGGAAATCTTGGCACAATAATAAGAATGGCAGAGGGAGCTGGTGTTACAGGTGTTATTATGAGCTGTAACACAGTAGATATATATAATCCAAAGACTATACGTTCAACTATGGGTTCGTTGTACCGTGTGCCGGTTATATATGTGGATGATATATGTGAAGCTGTAGAAGAATGTAAGCAGAAAGGTATCAGGGTGTATGCTGCCCATCTTAAGGGGACTGATAATTATAATGTAAAGGATTATACACAGCCAACTGCATTTATGATTGGCAATGAAGGAAATGGGCTTACAGATAAGCTTACAGATAAAGCAGATGAGTTAGTAAGGATTCCTATGCAGGGGAAAGTGGAATCGCTAAATGCAGCAATAGCATGCACGATATTAACATATGAGGCTGTAAGGCAGAGATTATAATTATTACAGCTATATAACATGATACCAGAGTCAAAAGGTCTAAACCCACATGAGCTTGCTCATAGATTGGTGACAACTTAATAAATATTTTATATTTATAAAATGGATAATGTTGCCTTTAAACCGCAGAAGTATGCACTTCTGCGGTTTTTTGTAACAAATTTGACAAAACGGCTTAACTTTGCTATTATACTTTCGTAACAAAATGTAACAATTCTGTAACATTTTGTAGGTGCATTTAACAACTTGTGCCGGAAAGGGAAAAACTTTATGAAACTTAGAAGTAGCAAAGCTGCTTGTTGTTTAGGTGCTACGCTGGTAGTGATGATGATGCCGGTGCTTCCTAAAGTAACAGACGCGAAACCTACCTATGAGCAACACGAAAGTACAATTACTGATACCGAGATCAGAGTTGCATCATACGCAGCCAATGTTGAAGAAACAGTATTAACAGTACAGGAAGAAACAAAAGGCCAGATGCATGACAAAGCGCTTGCGATTACAGATCCTTATCTTGATGTATATCAGGGTATGGATTCAGATTCAGAGGTTGTCGGAAGACTTTACAAGAACACAGAAGTAGATGTGTTACAGATAAGTGAAGGATGGACAAAGATAAGCTCTGGTAATTGTGAAGGTTATACTAAAACGGCAGCTCTCCTGTTTGGTCAGGAAGCAGAAGCGATTACAGCTTCTATAAGTGAGGAAGATATTCTTACAGGATATACACTTGAAGAAGCTGAGGCTATGGAAGCAGAAGCCGAAGCTGCAAGAATAGCTGAAGAAGAAAGAATCGCAGCCGAGGCTGAGGCAGCAAGAAAAGCTGAGGAGGCCAGAGTACAGTCGATTATATCAAACACTATATCTGGATCAGATATAACATATAATCCTACGATGAGCGTGAGTGATGAAGAATTATATCTTCTTGCATGTATCATTGACTGGGAAGCTAACAGCGAGTCATACGAAGGTAAGCTTGCAGTAGCTAATGTGGTATTAAACAGAGTAAGAAGCTCTGCATACCCTAATTCAATATCTGGTGTTATATATCAGAGATCCCAGTTCTCTGGAGTATCAGATGGAGCAGGTAGTCCATCAGCGAAGTTCCAGAGCAGAATCAACAGCGGATTACGTTCACAGGCATGTATGGATGCCGCAGTTGAAGCATTATCAGGACATAATAATATCGGTGGATATACATCATTCAGAATGATATCTGCAGCGAATATATCATCTATGTCCAGCTATGTTATTATAGGGAATCATGTATTTCACTAGAATGGCAGAAGGTTTAATCAAATAGTGTAAGAATGATGACTTGCACTTTCACCGAATAGAATTAAACTTATAGCATGAATCATACAGGTTGACAGAAGTCAGCCTGTATTTTTTTTGCAGTATATGCGGTATGTATATGTATACATGAGAGAATGTTTTAATGTGTGTATTTACAATATATTTCATCATACATGTTCATATAATACATTTCATCGCACACTTTTATACAATGCATTTATCGTACACGTTTATACTTGTATTTATAAAACAAATGAGATAAAATATATTTCATGTTTTATGCTGAATTTGTGTCAGGGCGTACATGCCACAGATTCATTATGCTTAAAAGTGTGCGCAAAAATGGAGGATTATTATGAATCTTAAAGGCAGGGATTTTTTAACATTAAAGGATTATACACCGGAGGAAATAGAATATCTTATAGAGCTTGCAGCTAAGCTTAAGAAGATGAAAAAGGATGGTGTTGTAGAACAGCCACTTCTTGGAAAGAATGTTGCGCTTATATTTGAAAAGACAAGTACACGTACAAGATGTTCTTTCGAGGTAGCTGCACACGATCTTGGTATGGGTGTTACATATCTTGATCCTAAGGGTTCACAGATAGGAAAAAAAGAGAGTATAGCAGATACTGCAAGAGTTCTTTGCACTATGTTTGAGGGTATTGAATACAGAGGATTCGGACAGGAAATAGTAGAAGATCTTGCAAAGTATTCATCAGTTCCAGTATGGAATGGACTTACTAATGAATATCATCCAACACAGATGCTTGCAGATATGCTTACAATAAAAGAAAAGCTTGGCAGATTAAAGGGTGTTAAGTTCGTATATATGGGTGATGCAAGATACAATATGGGAAATTCACTTATGATAGTATGCTCTAAGCTTGGTTTACACTTTACAGCCTGCACGGCTAAGGAATACTTCCCTGATGAAGCACTTGTTAACCAGTGTAAGGAGTGGGCAGCACAGAGCGGTGGCTCAGTAACACTTACAGAGGATGTAGAAGAAGGCACTAAGGGAGCTGAAGTACTTTATACAGATGTATGGGTATCTATGGGAGAACCAGACGAAGTATGGAATGAAAGAATCAAGGCATTACTTCCATACCAGATTAACAAAAAGGTTATGGATAATGCAGATAAGAAAGCTATATTTATGCATTGCCTTCCAGCCTTCCATGATCTTAAGACAACTATTGGTAAACAGATACATGATAAGTTTGGTCTTGATGAGATGGAAGTTACAGATGAAGTGTTTGAATCAGAACAGTCAGTAGTGTTTGATGAAGCTGAAAACCGTATGCATACAATAAAGGCTGTTATGGCAGCTACACTTGGAGCATACTAATATAATTTACAGCAATATGTTAAAGATGTAATGGAGAGGAATTATATGTATTATACAACAAGTGGTTCATACAAAAAGACAAAAATGATTATAGATTATACAAACATTGTTCTTACAGTTGCGGCTACAGTTATATTTATTATTGTCTTATTCTTAAGAAGCAGAAGTGGAATACTGTTTCCTATAGAGTTCCTTCTTGGAACAATAGTCAATGCTCTTACTTCTGTAAAACATTTTATTAATGGCAATAAGGTATCTGGTCTTATAGTAGCTGTAGTTGCGGTAATGCTTGCAATTATGACTGTTATTACAGCACTTATCGTTTTATAAGATGATGTAGGGGTTAGTGTCTGGGCGATGAGGTTTTAATAATCTGCCTAGAGGATTGAGATGGATTCAGGTGGTATGAATATATGAAATCAGAAATATTGCATCTGCTAAGACATGCAGATGGTTATGTGTCAGGACAACAGCTGTGTGAAACATTTGGTGTGTCAAGAACGGCTGTGTGGAAAGTGATTAACCAGTTAAAGGAAGAAGGATATGTGATAGATTCTGTTCAGAATAAAGGCTACAGAATCACAGAATATCCTGATATAATAACAGCTTCAGAGATAGAGAGCCTTCTTCTTGATGATAGTGGAAATATGCAGGGAATATGCAGGCATATTCAATATTTTGACAAGACGGATTCAACGAATAACCAGGCAAAGCTTGCAGCAGAAAAGAATGCACCAGAAGGTACACTTTTCGTGGCGGAATGTCAGACTGGTGGACGTGGAAGAAGAGGAAAAACATGGGAATCGCCAGCAGGAAGCGGTATATGGATGAGTCTTCTTTTAAGACCAGATATTAGTCCAGAAAGTGCATCTATGCTTACACTTGTACTTGCTGTTGCCATGGTTGATGCTATCAATGAAGAAGTACAGGATGCAAAGTGCTATGTTAAATGGCCTAATGATATAGTTCTTAACAATAGGAAGATAAGTGGAACGCTTACAGAGATGAGTGCTGAGATGGATAGCATACATTATGTTGTCATAGGCATCGGAATCAATGTTAATACAACAGATTTCGATGAGTCTATAAAGGATATGGCTACATCAATATATCTTGGAACTGGGAAGAAGGTTAAGAGAAGTAATATAATAGCGGCATTTTCACATAGCTTTAAGAAATATTATGAAGCATTTTTAAAGACACAGGATCTAACATATATAGTAGACAGATATAATGAACTTCTCATTAATAAGGGAAGGACAGTAAAAGCTATATATGCCAACAAAGAACTTGTGGGTGAGGCTCTTGGAATCAATAAGGATGGCGAACTTATTATAAAAACAGAAGATGGATGTGAAACCGCTATAAGAGCAGGTGAGGTTTCAGTGAGAGGATTGTACGGATATGTATAATAAAGAAAACGAAAATGTAGTATTATGTGCCTCAAACTCGTATGAGAAGAAATACTACTTTAATCCGGACTTTGATAAGCTTCCGGAGGATATAAAGAATGAGTTAAAGATTATGTGTGTGTTATTCACAGAAGAAGTAGGTGGCATACTCGATCTTGAATTCGATGATGATGGAACATTGCTTTTTAAATCTACAGCAGATGAGGGAGACCTTTTATATGATGAGATAGCATGTGGACTGCTTGTTAAGAAGAACCAGTATGAAAAAAGAGAGTTATTAGAGTCTCTGGAAATGTTTTATAAGGTGTTTTTCTTAGGACTTGATGGTTGAGGTTTTACATTTTATTAAGATGTTAAGAACAAAAGTATTGTTATGCAGGCATAAATGTTTTTGATATTTTGATCTTACATTTTATTAGTAGTTATAGAAAAGAAAGGCTGTAAAGTATATATGAATATAGGTTCAGTTAATATAAAGACTCCCATAGCCTTAGGACCAATGGCAGGTGTAACAGACCTGCCATTTCGTCTTTTATGTAAGGAACAAGGATGTGGACTGCTTTACACAGAGATGGTGAGTGCCAAAGCAGTTTTATATAATAACAAGAATACAGAAGAGCTGCTAAAAACAGATCCCATAGAGAATCCGGTCGCTGTGCAGCTTTTTGGTTCGGATCCTGATATTATGGCAGATATTGCAAAGAGAATGTGTGAAAGAGAGTTTGACATAATAGATATTAATATGGGATGCCCTGTTCCAAAGGTTGTTAATAATGGAGAGGGTTCAGCACTTCTTAAGGATCCGCTGTTAGTAGGAAAGATAGTTGAAAAGATGGCACATGCAATAGATAAACCACTTACGGTAAAGATTCGTATAGGATTTGATGAAAGCTGTATTAATGCGGAAGAAATAGCATATATTATACAGGAATCCGGTGGGGCAGCAGTTGCTGTACATGGAAGAACAAGAAGCCAGTATTATTCTGGAAAGGCTGACTGGGATGTTATAAGAAAAGTAAAGGAAAAGGTCAGCATACCAGTTATAGGTAACGGAGATATACGAAGTGGTGAGGATGCAGCACGTATGCTTAAAGAAACGGGCTGTGATGGAGTGATGATAGGAAGAGCTGCTCAGGGAAATCCATGGATATTCAGGCAGGTTAAGGATTATCTTGAAAAAGGAATAGTAACACCAGGGCCATCCATAGACGAAGTTGCTGATATGCTTATAAGACATTGTCAGATGCTTGTTGAAACAAAGGGCGAATTTACAGCAGTGCGCGAGATGAGAAAGCATTTTGCATGGTATACAACAGGAATAAAGCATGCTGCAGCATTAAGACATGAGGTGAATCAGGTGACTAAGCAGGAACAGTTTAACGAATTCGTTGAGAGAATACGGACGTTAAGCTGATATGACAAGAATAGGATTTAATAGAGTAAAGATTTTGTGAGTTGAATAAGAATTTCATTACATTGACATTAAAGTTTAGGTGAGATATAATATCTTGAACATTTTATCCGATAATGGTAAAAATGTGAGTGCCAGAATTGAAAGAATTTCACAAGTATACAGACTGTGATAGAAAGGTTTATGTGTTCGCACAAGTGACTTTTAGCGTTTTAACCCTGGCATCATTATATGAATATTTAATGAATATATTTATGGGAAAGGTGACGAACAATGGCAGAGAAGCAGTTACTTACAAAAAAAGGATATGAAGAAAGAGTTGCTTTACTTGAGCACTTAAAGGTTGATAGAAGAAAGGAAGTCGCTCAGAAGTTAAAGGAAGCAAGAGAACAGGGCGATCTTTCAGAAAATGCAGAATACGATGCAGCTAAAGATGAACAAAGAGACATTGAAACACAGATTGCAGAGCTTGAAGAGATTCTTAAGAATGCAGAAGTAATCCAGGAAGATAATACAGATTCAGATGCTGTTAAGATGGAGAGTACAGTAGTACTTCACGATATCGAATTTGATGAAGACATTGAATATGTAATCGTTGGTTCATCAGAGGCAGATAGTCTTAATAACAAGATATCTAACGAATCACCACTTGGAGCAGCTATGCTTGGCAAGAAGGTTGGAGATATCGTAAAGGTTGAGGCACCTATTGGTGTAGTAGAATATAAGATTGTTTCTGTTAAGAATGACTAGTTATAGATAGATTATAGATTGAGATAATTGTTAAGAGGCACATAAGGTAGTGTCTTGTATTTACTAACAGTAACGGATTAAGAAGGAGAATAAAAGTGGCAGATAACAAGAATCAGGCACAGCCAGATGTTAATGAGCAGATTAAGGTAAGAATGGACAAGCTCGCTGCATTACAGGAAGCTGGCAAGGATCCATTTCAGATAACAAAGTATGATGTTACAC
>OCQC01000260.1_pt1 | contig 65461 bp, 49 predicted proteins | sample 1538401 | NCBI WGS metagenome assembly OCQC01 (sample SAMN04571689, study PRJEB22368) | human gut metagenome | biome: human gut; material: stool | host: Homo sapiens | place: Luxembourg | collected 2012-08-03 | reverse complement strand
TTATATTTGTCTGTGTTACGGCATAATGTAATACTGAATATTCAATTAAATCAAGTGGGACGAAACAGGTGCGCAAACATCATAAGATGCACTTGAAGTTCAATTGTGATAGTTCTTAGACTTTTCCTTAACTACCCAGCTATCCACAGACACGGATGTCTGTGGAAGTGAGATATGGGACACGGATGTCCCGTATCGAACGGTAGCGGAAACTACCATTACGTATATGAAAAGTCTTAGAAATATCCAGCCATAATAAACTCGCAAAGCGTGTTTATTATGGCTATCGCGTCAGTCGCCAAGGTCATATCAGGAATATGACTTTGGCTCGTTGCTCGCGTAAATTGAAGCTTCTGGCATCGTTGATGTATGCACACCTGCTTTTCTCATATATGCTGTCGTCCGTACGTTAAGAATGTATGTTAAACAACTATATCACCCTATAAGCAACACTGCCACATCATTAACATTTGTTCCTGTAGGTCCTGTTATTATAAGTCCGTTAGTTTCTTTCAATGCATTGTAGGCATCATTTTCCTTCAGTACCTCAAATATATCTATGTCTTTTTCCTTCAGCACTTTGGCTGTATCGCCATCGCAATAGCCTCCTGCAGCATCTGTTGGTCCGTCTGTTCCGTCACTGCCTATACTAAACACTGCTACGTTTGACAGGCCTTCTATTCCTGTGGCTGCCGATAAAGCTATCTCCTGGTTTCTTCCTCCCTTACCATGACCGGTAAGATTTACTACTGTTTCTCCACCTGCTATATAAGCAAGCTTTTTTCCTGAAGCATAATGTGTTTTCGCTATTGATGCAAGAAAACTTCCTGCCTCCTTTGCCTGACAACACAACTGGTCTGTAAGCATAACCGGCTCATAACCATACTTTGTACATTCATTTTCAACTGCACGACATAATTCACGCACGCTTCCATTGATAAGTGTAGTAACATTGTCCAATTTTTTTGGTGTTTCTATATTTATAAGCTTTTTCGCATTCTCCCCCAGCTTAAGATTATACTTTGCTACTATGTGTCCTGCATTCTCACAGGTTGAGGAATCAGGGCATGCAGGTCCTGATGCTATCATATCAAGTGGGTCACCAAGTATGTCTGATAACACTATTGAGAACACATGCGCTGGTTCACACAGTTTTGCAAAACGACCACCTTTTACCTCTGACAAACGTTTTCTTATCGTATTAATCTCAACTATATCTGCACCACAGGCAAGCAGCTGGTTTGTTATATTCTGCAGTTCTTCTTCTGGTATCTTTGGTTTTTCAAACAAAGCACTTCCACCACCTGATAAAAGAAACAATACTGTATCCTCACTTGAAAGTCCTGTTACCATATCTATAGCTGCCTGCGTTGCCCTAAATGAATTCTCATCAGGTACTGGATGACCTGCTTCAAAACATTCAACCCTGTCAATAGGACCTTTTACATGTCCATATTTTGTTATAACAACACCTTTATCTATTCTATCTCCCATACAATCACTTGCAGCCATTGCCATCTGCCATGCAGCTTTTCCAACTGACACCAGAATGACTTTTCCTTTGAATTCTTTTCCATCCAGTGCTCTTTTGACTGCCGCATCTGGTAGTACAGCCTTTATAGCTGCATCTATTATATTGTCCGCTATATTTCTTAATTCACTATTCATGGCTAATCTCCTTTCTGATAAATGTTCATTGTAATATTTTGTAAAACCTCTTTTGTGTATTTTTATAACTTTGCACTATTTACTCAATCAAAATATTTAAACTTGCCTATGCTCTCATTCCTTAAACAACATCTAATAACAAGGCGGCTATACTAACAAGTCAAGAATGCACTTACTTATCAGTATAGCCGCCATAGGTCACTAGAATCGAATTATAATATTAATGAAAGTATGAATATTTCAACCATTGAAGCAATACCCATTATCAATGTACATACCGTCTGTGTTTTATATCCCTGATCAGGAGTCATGTCACCAAAGTTAGTAACTACCCAGAAGTAAGAATCATTAGCATGTGATACTGTCATGGCACCAGCACCAATAGCCATTACACAAAGAACTGTCTTTACTGGTGAGGCAAGACCAAGTGCACCAAGAAGTGGAGCTATGATACCTGCTGTTGTTGTGATAGCAACTGTAGAAGAACCCTGTGCTGTCTTTAATATAGTTGCAAGAAGGAATGGGAAGAATATTCCCACTGCTGAGAGCACCTCTGCATGCTGTGTAATAAATGTAACCATAGATGTTGATGATATAACTTTACCTAAAACACCACCTGCTGCAGTTACGAAAAGGATTGGTCCAACTGTCTTTAATGTTTCGTTAGTTATATCGTAGAAATCAGACATCTTGTCAGCTGTTGCAAGCTGTATTATCGCAAATATTGTACCAACTGCTAAGGCTATAATAGGTTTTCCTAAGAACTGGCATGCCACATCAAGAGCACCGGTCCAGCCTGCCATAGATGAAATTGAGCCAAGTGCCATAAGTATGATAGGAACAAGGATTGGTGCAAGAGCATTGAACCCGTTAGGAAGCTTTCCATACTCTGCGACTAACTCTTCATATGTCTTAGTTACCTCTGAACTATCTGTTGCCTCGTCTGCACTTTTAACCTTCTTACCTATGTACTTTGCATATATAAGACCTGCTATAAGAGGGAATATAGAACATACAACGCCAAGTCCCATAACAAGTAAAAGGTTATCCCCGACACCGAGTGTATTAGCTGCTGCTATTGGTCCAGGTGTAGGTGGAATAAATACATGTGAAATATAAAGTCCTGCTGAAAGAGCTACAGTCATTGCCACGCTCGATACTGCTGTTCTCTTAACAAGCGCTTTTCTGATAGGATTCAGAATAACGAAACCACTATCACAGAATACGGGGATTGAAACTACCCAGCCCATAAGCTCAATAGCAAGCTCAGGTCTTTTCTTACCTACTACCTTAATCACCATATCTGCAAGCTTAAGAGCTGCTCCAGTTTTTTCAAGAACTGATCCGATCAATGCACCAAGTATGATAACTATACCAATACTACTAAAAGTTCCTGAGAATCCGGCACCTATTACTGTAGGAATACCAGATACTTTTGTTCCGTCCGGTTTTACTGTATCAACGAATGGAATACCTGCTATCATGGCAAGAATAAGTGATACACCCATGATTGCAAGGAATGGATGAACCTTAAACTTGGATATCGCAACTATCATTACGATGATTGCCAACACAAACACAATTATCAATGCTATACCTGACATAAAAACACCTCATTTCTACTAAATTATTGTACGTTTTGCACAATCTCTTGTGCTTTGTATGGTGCAATAATAGCATAGAAATACATTTTTGCATATGTTACCGTGTACATAATTATTTTTTTATTTCGTTCCACGTAACAATAATGGTAAATCGTATTTTTCATTTATAAGCTCATCCGCTATTATATATGCAATAAACAATGCAGGACTTTCGGTAGGTTTTCTTATATCAAGTCCTGTTGTATCTTTTAACCTTGATATCCTGTACTGCAGTGTATTTTTGTGTATATAAAGTGCATCAGCTGCTTTCTGTATTGACCCCTGTGCATCATAATAAGCCTTTAGAAGTGCTATAACATCACCAATATCATCGCCATACTCACCTTTAAATATTTTCTTTAGATACTCAAGCTTTATTTCTACAGGAACATTACTGATTAAAAGCTCCAGACTCATATTCTCATAACATATTATCTGTTCATGATCTGAGGCTGCTGCATTCCAAGCCCTGTGAGCCTGTACATATGCATCATGCATATCAGCATTATTCTCACCATCTATACCGATATTAAGCTCCACTCCCTCTTTTTCCCTTATATAATCAGCAAGTTCTTTGGCAAATGCAGCCAGCTTATCCGTCACCATGTTATCTACAATTATTATCTGTCTTGAAGCATTTCTAAAATGCATCTTATAATTATTTCTGCTTAAAAATGTATCAACATCATTCTCAAACTTGGCAATCTTGGACTGACCCTGCTGTGAATCCTTATAATTATCAAGTTCATCAATACTAGCAATAAGAATACGCCTTGGAATATTGATATCCACGCCTATAGCCATTCCTCTATCCTCAAGGTCAGCACTTTTATAGCCTCCATTTATAAGCCATTCTTCATAGAATGCATTTCTGACTCGCTTATTCATAAGCTGATGGTAGTTTGCCCTGCTCTCCATAAGAAGAATTTCTGTCATCTTCTTTAAAAGCTTGCCAGATGTAATAACCTCTTCATATTCACCAGTCATACCAATAACACCAACTATTTCACCATCAAGCTCTAGTGGAAGATTTATTCCTTTCTTTATTCCCTTAGAAGCATCATCTTCATCTATGTAATATTCATCAAGATTTTCAGATATAATTTTATACGCACCATAATGAAAGCTTCCTATACGACTTTTATCTACACTTGCTATTATATAACCGGTCTCATCCATCAGGTTAATGTTCTGTTTAACAAGCCTGGATATTTCATTTACTATCTGTGTTGCTGAATTCTTTGAAATATGCATAATTACTTCATCCCTGCTTTCCTTTTTTACACTTTTCCTTATTTCTGCGCACGCTTTTTGCGCATATCTCGCATGTAAAAAATCTTGAATTTATGGATTTTTTACATTATTCTCCCACATCCGTTATTACATGTCCATCTACTATGTTAAATATTCTGTCGGCATATTCAGCCATCTGCTTATCATGTGTCACCATAACTATTGTCTGCTTGTATTTAGATGCTGCCAGGGATAGCATGGCTGCAACATTCTCTGCACTTTCAGCATCAAGATTACCAGTTGGTTCGTCTGCATACACTACTGCAGGATGCATTATAAGTGCCCTTGCTATAGCAACTCTCTGCTGCTCACCACCTGACATCTGCTCTGGAAACTTATCTCGGCAATGTTCTATCTGAAGTGATTCTAACAGATCATTAACATCATCCTCATCGATATCCTGATTATCAAGGACCACAGGAAGTACTATATTCTCATATGCTGTATATTCGGGTATCAGACTATAATTCTGATATACAAAACCTATCTTTTCCCTTCTGAGTTTTGATAACTGCTTATCATTCAGCTCACCTATGTTAATATCATCAATATATACCTCACCCTCATCCGGCTTATCCATGGAACCAAGTATTCTAAGCAGTGTCGATTTCCCTGATCCACTCTTCCCTATAATAGCTGTAAATTCACCTTTTCTTATTGCTATGTCGCATTTTTTCAATGCATGCACTTCTACCATACCTGTGTGATATGTCTTGCTTATACCTTCTGCTCTTAATATCTCACCCATATTTTTCCTTCCTTCTTACTTTCTTACTGTATTATAATGCAAGAGATGCAAACTATTTTTATCCCTGGCTTGTGCATGAATACACCTGCATTTTTATACTATCCATGCAGAATCATCATAGTCCTTTAGTTTCATGCCTTATTACTAACACATATATCAGCAGCATAAGCGGCATAAGGATAATACAATATAATGACTCTCTAAAACACTCTTTCATATATATCTTAAAGATTACAGATTTATCTGCCCCACTATATCTTAAGATTGTCATAGTATTTTTATATTTTTCAATCCTGCTCATTAACATAAGAACGGATATCATTATGTACACACCGACAGCTACAGCTGCTGTGAATACATATAGTATGATTGCTTCAAATGTCTTTCTCTTCACCTCATCCTTTTCCCCCGAATAAGAATGATATCCCCATCCTGTCTGAAGCATATATGAATTCACTGTATTAACTGTTCCACTATATAGCGAATTCATGCTATATCTTAGTCTTATCTGATTATATGACATATCAAGAGACAATTCATTTGGAAGTACATCCATCTGGAAATAATCTTTTAAAACCTGATTCTGGTTATCGAGCTCCCTCTGTAAAAGCTTTGTTGAGGCAATCATAGTATACTGCCCGAATTCAGGAATATATTCTTTTAATCTGTCTTTTATCTCATCACTGAGCTTCACTACAGCCCAGGCCTTAGTTGTAGCTGCCTGCTCGTATCCAAGAATATATGAATAATCTTTTCTTAACCTTTGATAATAATACTGTTTTACAAGCTCAAGCTGTTCTTCCTCTGTTCTACAAAAAAACGTTAAATCAGCTACATTTCGTCCGTAATTATTTTCCAGATACTCAATATACTCTTCTCTTATTTTGTTAAAATCAGGTTTGTTTTTAAGATCAGACACATAGTTATCGCATCCCTTTGCCTCTATTTCACCATCTGTCAAACTCTTATATGCGCTATATCCTTTATCTTTTATATATATTGACAAAGCCTTATTATAGCTTCCTGAATTCTGCCATGCTCTGTCATACATAAACGAACCATTTATATTGCAGTAATATTTCATAAGATTAATATCCATTCCCTCAGATAATGTATCATCATAATCTCCATCAATATTCTCGTCAACAAATACAACAGATATATCTCCATTATTAAATGCCTCCTCATCAAATGAAGGCTTACCTGTTATATCCTTTAATATGTCATATAATTTATTATCATTTTCCACATATTCTGTTGCAAAAAGATATTTATACGTTTTTTGATTATCATTAAGTGCTTCAACACTGTTAAAGTTATATGAAAGATACCATGGCACACCAAGCTTGTTGTAATCCATATTATTCCATGCCCATGTTCTTGCTGTTTCAAAATATCCATAACTTATATCTTCAACACCATCTATACTGTTAATATAATCAATCATGTTCTTATCAATATCCTTATACACAGGTGTATCCGCTTTTTTTATATTACACATAAGTGTATAGCTGCTGAATCTGTTAAAGTAACGCCTTGTTTCTCCTTTAGCATCTACCTCAGTAAACATTTCATTACTGTTATCATACATTTCCTTGTTATAATCACTTAAATATGTTTTACTTCGTATTTTGGCTTTAAGACTATCTCTCGTATATATATTTCCATTTTCACCAGAGTATTGTGTATAATAGTACTCATCCCTTGACTCTTTATCTGCATAATTAAGTACATAATATGTACTGGAATCGCTGCTGTTAAATGCTATAATATCGGACATATCAGATATATCCAGATACTGTTTATACGCCTTTATTGAATTAATCACACAGCCCGCTATAATAACCAGAATCGCAAGCGCAAACACTCTGACTGCAATAGCTGACAACGCCCCATGTGACTTATTTAATCTTTTTTGTGTCTGTGAAATATAATTGTTCCGGTTAATTATTACCAGCTTATTTTTTCCCGTCTTTAAAATAAGTGATTTATTTCTTCCAATGCTGCGGTTATTTCCAACACCAGATGCCGGATGTCTGAAATTTTCAATAATACAAGCTATCATGCTTATACAAACAGATACTAAAAGCATAATGAATACATATACATATATACTGTTTTTTATGTTAAAGAACTGTATACCTTTAACATAACTGGTTATAGTACATACTATCTTCCCGGTAAATATTGAAAGAAACAGACCTGCTATGGCAGCAAGTGTAACTATGACTATATTTTCCACTAAAGAAAATGCCATTAGCTGTATTCTTTTAGCGCCAAGATTCGTAAGTATACTCCTTACATGCTTCCGCTTTCTGTCATGCATAAGCATCTGATATACAACTGCTGATACACCTATAAGCATAAGAAGAACGTACATATAATCATATATATATCCACCTCCCCATGGTTCATAGTCGTATACGCTGCTATTATATATAAGCTCTTTTTGTGACTTTTTCTTTAATCCATCATATATATCATTATAATTCCCATCTATATAGCTGTCAGATGAATATATATATGCAGCTTTTCCTACGCGGTTAATATTCTCTCCTTCACCTTGTGTAACAATAATACCCGGTATATAATTTCCACCACACCAGATGTTCGTATAGTTATTAAGAATTCCCGTAAGCTTGTATGTTTTTTCAATATTTTCTGTTGTCTGATTGCTTCCCTTCCGGACTGATATATGAATCTCCTGACCTATCTGTGTTCCTTGATTAAGCTTAAGAAGTGTATCCCACTCTATGGCAGCTTCATCATCGTTGTGCGGCATGCTCCCACTCTGTAATGATATGCTGCCTATCCTTATAAAGTCATCATCCATATAACCAACTTTAATATCTGTCTGGTTATCATTTTCAAACACATAATTATCTACCGAGGCTTTACCTGACTCGTTCAGATACGGATGATTCTTAAGTTCTTTATTCTCTTCTAAGTTACTGTCATAAAGCATCACAATCCAGCTGCCAAACTTGTGCTTTGCAGACTGTATCTGATATTCATACATATTAGTCTTAAACAGCATAATCCCTGCAACAAACGAAAACGCAAGAAATACCGAAAGTGCTGTTTTAAATATACTTTTCCATCGTCTTTTTACACTTTTTATACAATAACTGATAAATTCTGTATTCAATCAAACACATTCCTCCATTTCCAGCCAGATACCATGTGCCAGTACTCACCATTAAACTTCATATTATCTGTCATAGGTTACGTATATACCTTTTTATGCATACTATATCCAATATAATCATCAACGGCATGAGCATGATACACCACAGCATTTCCCGTATACTCTGCTTCATATACATGTCAAATATTATATCCTTGCTGGCACCTGTATTTCTTAATATCTTTATTCTGTCACTAAACTGAAAAAACCTGTTTTTTAATATAATCAGGCTTACTATCATATATACTAAAAACGCTGTTATGCCTGTGAAACCATATAGGATATAAGCTTCTATAGTATTGCTCTTTATAAGATCCTTATCATGCGAATAACTGTTATATGCATATCCAGCCTGTCCAAGATAAGAAGCTACAGCATTAGCCGTTCCGTTATATATTGAATCAAGGCCATAGCTTACATTAATCTGGTTATACTTCATTGAAAGATTAATCTCCTCTGGAAGCTCATCAAGCATAAGATAATCCTTTAGTATATTATTCTGTGTATCCAGTGCCTTCTTTCCCAATTCATCTGATGCAAGCATCGTGTACTGCCCGAATTCCGGTATATATTCCTTAAGCTTATCTTTCACCTCATCATCGACGTATATTACCTTTGCAACCTCAGCTGCAGCCGCTGGTACATAATCGGAGCTGTAATCATATACTCTAAGTTTTTCATCTGCAATGTTTATATCAAGATATGAATCAACATACTGATAAAACTGTTCTTCGCCTTTATCTGCCCAGTACGCATAAAAATCATCCGAATACTTTACATTATTTTTCTCAAATAATTCTGTCATCTGTTTTAACTTATCCTGCTTATTATCAGATATTAATGAATGGAAATATTCACTGTTAATTTTATTAAAATCGTCTGTAACTATGCCTTTATCATGCATATAGCTGTATATAGCCATATAATAACTGCTTGCATAATCCTTATCTATATAGCCATAGTTTTCCGGATAGGCTTTATAGCACATAAGACCTATATCAGTTCCCTTTGTTATTGTATCATCATATACACCCTCAGGATTCTTATCTAAAAATATAACCACCTGTCTGCCGTCTTTAAATGCCTGTATGTCAATCTCATCTTTGCCTGTAATATCCGCTAACACATCATATACTCTGCTATCAGCTTCTACATACTCTGTTGCAAACAGATACTTTGGATTAATCTGTTCACTGCTATATGAAGCATTATTGGAATCACTATTCTTAGAATTAATATTCTTAGAATTACTATTCTTATTATCATCAATATCTACATAATACGGAATACCCATCTTGTTGTAATCCATAGTATTCCAGGTCCATACTCTCGCTGTCTCGAAATAACCATAACTGATATCATCTACACCAGTTATCCCACGCACATACTCAATAGTACTTTCATCAATATCTTTATACATAAGTGCATCTGCATTCTTTATGTTGTATTTAAGATTACGCTTACTAAACGAAATTCCATCATCATCAGATATTCTTGGTTTATAAGCATCTGAATACATTTCCCATGACACATTATTAATTGCATTACTATAGCAATCCTTTATGTACTTAAACAAATCCAGAGTTTTCCCTGCCTCATATTCTAACTGCACATCATTCTCTGCATTACATATGATATATTCTGCATTATTATCCTGTTTATAAAATGCAATAACATCTGATTTTTGTGAACTTATCTTATAATCAGCATATGTCCTTACAGAATTCACTATACATATAATCATGATTATCATCATAGCTAGTGAAAATAATCTTATGCATATACTCTGCACTATCCCCTGTCTTAGCATAAAACGTTTATATGTTTCTTTTACATAATTGTTTTTGTTTAATATATATGTATGTCTCGTATGCCTGTCTTTTTTATATAGCCTTTTCAGCTTATAACGGCTTGTATATCTATGCAGTCTGTTAGAGCTCTGTCCACATATATTTACAATACTTCCCACAACAACAGCCATGATAAGCATAATCAGAAGACTTATATATATCCCTCTATCTATTGTAAAAAAACTTATTCCTGTTCTTAATTCGACAATGAAGCATATAAGCCTTGCTGCAATCATTGAAAGAATCAGACCTATAACAGATGAGCTTATAACTATAACAGCATTTTCAACACATATAAAAGCTATCATCTGCAGCTTTGTGGCACCCATATTCTTTATTATGCCATATGCATATTTTCTTGTTTTATTATATACAGATAACTGATAAGCTATACCAGCTACTCCAAGTATAACAAGAACAACATACATATACTCGTATATAGAACCTCCACTCCATGGTTCGTAATCATACAGACTGCTGTTATATATTAGTGAACCACTTACTTTTTTATTCAGTCCTTCATATATATCTTTATAATCTCCTGATATATAATTGCCTGCTGAATATATATATACTGCTGAATTACTTCTTTTTATATTCTGAGCTTCATTTTTAGTAGTTATAATACCTGGAACATTGCTTCCTCCAACCCATACATTAGTGTAGCTTTTAAGTATTCCTGACAGCTTGTATGTCTTTGTTATCCTGTCAGAGTCTGAACTTGCCTTTGGATTATTTACAATTATATTCAGAGTAATATCCTGTCCTATGTCTGTACCCTGATTGAGTAAAAGCAGAGTATTCCATTCAACTGCTATTTCATCATCGTTCTTTGGAAATTCTCCTTTATCAGGTGTTATATTAGAAAGACGGACAAAATCATTATCCATATATCCGATTTTAATATCTGTCTGATTCCAGTTATTATTGTATTGGTAGTTTGATATACTTACTTTTCCTGAATCATTAAGATATGGATGTGACTTAAGCTGTGCATTTTCCCTGCTGTCATTTCCATTCATCATAACAAACCAGTCGCCAAACCGGTGTTTTGCTGACTGTATCTGCCATTCATACATATTATCCCTAAAAAGAAGCACACCTGCTACAAATGTAAATGACAAAAATATAGCCGTTACTGCTTTAAGCACCTGTTTTTTTCGTCTTTTAAGACTTTTTATACAATAATCAAAAAAAGCTGTATTCATGCCATCACCCCTGTTTCATATTATAAATAAATATCAGTACCCGTCCCCTCATCTTACAATACGGGTACTGATTATACAGGCTACCCTGCTTACAGTTATTATCATATAACAGACTGCTTACATATAACTTACGTTTTATATACTTTAATGATAAGATGTCTGGGGCAAAAGCCCCCGGCTTTGATACCTTCGGATTGCTTTCTTAGTTATGCCCAACCTTCCCCTTAAGCTTATATAAAGGAAGAAGTATCCGAAACTCTGCTCCACCATACTTCTCACTGTTAGCTGCCTTTATGCTGCCATGATGTGCTTCTATTATAAGCTTTGACAGATTCAGGCCTATGCCAGCATGAAACTCGTTCTGGCTGCTTTTCCCTTCGAATCTGTCAAATACACCAGCAAGGTGTGCTTTGTCTATACCTTCACCATTATCCGATATCTTTATTATACACACCTCATTGTTACTGCTTATATCTATGTACACGCGTCCGTCTTCTCTGTCACATATGTATTCATAGCTGTTACTTATAATGTTTATAAATGCTTCTGCTAACCAGCCCTCATCTGCATACATAGCTCTCTTTTCCTCTGTACCATAATCAACTATCACCCTGGATTTATCTGCAACTGCACTTTCTACACTTTCTTCTACTATATAATCAATAATAACTTTGTCTGTGGCAAGTACTACTTTTCCTGACTCAATCCTACTTATATCAAGCAGCTTTTTTATAAATGTCTTTATCTTAAATGCACTCTTTGTACACTCGGAAATTATTGTAGATGCCATCTGTATATGCTGTTTTGTTTCTGGTACATATTCATCCGGTTCTTTTTTCATTTTTTCCACGTGTTTATCATTATCATCTTCATGTGTATTTTCAGTCTTTATATCATTTAACATATCCTGAAGCATCTCAAGCTTCATAGTCATAACCGAAAGTGGCGTTTTTATCTGATGCGCTATATTCTCTACAAACTCCTGCATTTTTTTATACTGGCATATATTGTATTCATGTTCCTTTTCAAGCTGTTCTTTGAGTGCCTCATTTTCCCTTGCATATGCCTTAAGACTTCCAAGGCAGTCCTTTTTTCCTATCCTGTAGCAATGTATAAGTCCATACACCAACAATACCGCAATAACCATACCTATGATAGTATACATCATTGTCTCACCATTAATGTGTGACAGATATGCATACCCATTTCTTGTGTATCCTGCCTGCACCATAGCCTCTTCTCCTGCATAATATGTGTTCTTACTTATATTCATATGCATCATTCTGTCTATGAGATTCGTTGCCGAATTGTTGTCATACAGATAAAGGGCTCCTACAAGAGCCCTTTGCCTGATACTATAATATATGGTTAGAAATGCAGCAATAAGTGCATTGGTAACGGCTGTTCCTATAACGAATAACATCTGTTTTCTTCTATAATCTCTTATAATATTATCTATATTCTTTCTTGAACTGCCAGACTGAATTTTCTTCTTATTATCCATACCCTATCTCCCCATAACTGTTATGTATTATTCCTTTACGCTATCCAGCGGTAGCCTACATTTCTTATTGTTTCTATATAAGGAACTCTTTCATCCCCAAATGTGCCAAGCTTGGCTTTAAGACGGCTCATATTAACAGTAAGTGTGTTATATTCTACATAGTTGCCATGTATATCCCACAGTCTGTCAAAAAAAACATCCCGTCTTACAACTCTTCCCTTATTTTCAACAAGTATCTTAAGCATATCCCATTCATTGTTCGAAAGCTTAAGTTCATTACCAGCCCTGTACAGCTTGTATTTATCAAAATATATTGCAAGTTCTCCCTTTTTATATACATCTCCATCATTCATGCCACTTCTTCTTAAGTTGGCACTTATTCTTGATAAAAGTACCGCATTATGAAAAGGCTTCGTTACATAATCATCTCCACCTATATCAAGTCCTTTAACTATGGATTCCTCATCATCGCATGATGTTATAAATATGATTGGAGCATCAAGATTATGTCTGATTTTTTCACATATCTGGAAGCCATCTCCATCAGGGAGCTTTACATCAAGCAGATACATATCATACACTTCTGTATGCTTACTATATTCCTTTACACTCCCTATAAGTGTCACATCATATCCTTTTAAAGTAAGAAGACTCTTTATAGTTTCTCCCAGCTCTCTGTCATCCTCGACCAACATAATTCTGTACATGTATCCTACTCACCCCACCCCTGTATCTGTATATTTTATAGCTTATTCTGTATTGTTATTCTTTACTATAGATGATGTCGGGGGCAAAAACCCCCGGCTTTGATAATAACATTAACACCTTGCAATCACCTTACAAGACTGCAATATCATTATTATAATACCAAAAGCGGGATTTTACCAATATTATCACTCTTTCGATGGAGTAAATATTTTATTGTAGATTATTCTACAACCTTTAGCATATATACAGCAGAATTCCTATGTGCATTATTATGCTCTGCCTCTATTGCACTTGCCTGCTGTGTTACAGGAAATATAATAAGCAATATATGTCTTTCAGGAATAATCATATTTCTTCCAAGATTTATCCTTATTCTTGTGCATTCAACAGTAACTAACATATATGCGGCTGCTTCGTCAACACACTTTATACCTTTATTGGATAAGATGTGCGATTGGCTTTACTATAAGTGTTTTCGGAACATTTATGTATATCCAGCTTGTAAATGAAGACTACACATATGGCACTCCACCTTACATGTATACAATTATTGCTTTTATAATTGCTGCCTACGTGCTTGCCATACTGTGTGGCTTCCTGTTAAACGCCGGAATCAATAATATGACTTCCTACCGTGCCAATACTGATAATATAGATTACATAAGATTATCTGCACAAAACAACTATTATATGACTGAATATGAGAATTTAAATGCAATAATATCTGAGCATGCATCTATATCCTGATACCGTCTGTATGCCTTTATGGAATTAGCTGCACATCCTATTATAATTACACACATTAACAATGCAAATACTCTTATTGCAATATTAACAGCCGCTCCCTGCGATTTTCTAAGCCTTCTGCTGGTCTGTCCGATATAGTTGTTTTTATTAATTAACTTTAATTGATTTATTTTTACTAATCTCTTTTTTTTCTTTTTTCTTTTATAACCATAATTAACACTATTGCAGGTATTAACTATTCCCTCCGCCAGCATATCTGTAACGAGGGCAATTCCAAGCATTATTAATACATATACATATTTACTTAATATTTCTATGTAAATATAACATCTCCAATATAACAATAACCGGCATAAGTATTACACACCATATTGCTTCTCTTATACATTGATACATATGTATATTTCTGACTATTGTGTTATCAGCCCCATGATTTCTTAAAATATTCATACGGTTATTAAATCTGCTGACTCTGTTATTAAGTACAAGCAGGATTATACTTATATACATAAGTACAGCCGCAACTGCGGTAAATATATACAATACCAGAGCCTCTATTGTGTCTTTCTTTACCTGTTCTTTATCCGCAGAATAGTCATTATATGAAAAGTCAGCCTGTCTAAGATATGCTGCTACTGCATTAGCTGTTCCATTATATACAGAATTCAATCCATATCTTATATTAAGCTGGTTGTACTTCATGGCAAGTGTAATTTCTGGTGGCAGCTCATCAATCCCAATATATTCCTTTAACACTTCATTCTGTGTATTAACAGCCTTCTCTCCAAGCTTATCTGATGCAACCATTGTATACAATCCAAACTCTGGTATATATTCCTTTAGTCTTGACTTTATCTCATCATCAACATATATAACCTTAGCTGCCTTAGTTACTGCTGCCGGTGCATATCTTACATTATATGTATACTTTCTTTTCCTATCCTTAAACTCTTTCTTCTCCCTTACACTTATTATTCCTTCCTGCCTTAATATGTCACTCTGGCTCTGTATATCATTTTCTTTCATATAGTTATATACAGCTTTATAATAGCTGCTATACACCATATTAAGATTAGATACGCCATCTTCATATGGATAAGTCTGATAACACATCAGACCAATATTGGTTCCACTTGTGATGGTATCATCATATTCTCCCTCAGGATTCTTATCCAGAAATATAATTGCTTCATCTCCTTCAAGAAATGCAGCATAATTCCAATCATCGCCTGCATAATCCTCTAAGATGTCATATATTCCACTATTTTCCCCCACATATTCAGTTGCAAACAGATACTTGTCCTCTTCATCAGAGTATTTCTTCATAGATAACGATTTATTATTTCCAGCCTTCTCATACCAGGAAACTCCCAGATTATTGTAATCCATATCATCCCACGTCCACATACGTGCTGTTTCATAATACCCATATCTGATATTACTAACACCATTTATACTGCTTATATAATTAATAACGCTTTTATCTATCCCTTTATACATACTGGCATCTGCTCTCTTCAGGTTATAATCCAGAAGGTAATTGTTGCACTTCAGATTTGGCATTGTTCCATTCAGATTAGAACTCATATAATCAAGATACTGGTCATATGTCATATTATTATATACCAGCGAATATTTAAGCTTTACATTCTTTCTTACCTCATTGATATCTGGTGAATTCAGCACACTTTGGTCCTGCTCATCCCAATATCTCCTGAAATTATATGCAATATTAACCACATATGGAGTATTCTTATCCTGCTTATAGAATGCAAGTGTATCTGTTTTTTCTGAAACTGTCCTATATTTGCCATAAACAGTTATTCCATTAACCACACACGTAATCACTATAACCATAATTGCAAGTGAAAATACTCTTATAGATATATTCTGTATAATTCCCTGGGAACGCATTAATCTGCTGCCTGTCTGACGTATATAATTATGTCTGTTTATTATATGCTTTACATCTGTATTATGTGCAGATCTGCCCGGCTTAGCGCATATATTGGCTGCTTTGCTGCGCTTTGCCACCCGACTGGTTCCCTGACTTACTATACTTACAGCTAAGCAGACTGCTATTGATATAACAAGCATAACAGCCAATCCAATATATACACTTTTATCTATTGTAAAGAAGACTATTCCCGTAATTCCTTCAATAATAAAGGTTACTACCCGCCCTGTTATTATTGAAAAAATCAGACCTGCAAGTGACGAACATATAATTATAACTACACTTTCCATAAAGGCAAAAGATATAAGCTTTAATCTGTCAGCCCCCAGTCCTCTTAATATTTCATACACTCTTTTTCTGCCTGTACTATATACCGATAGCTGATAGGTTATTCCAGCAATTCCTACAAGTACAATAACCATATACATATAATCATATATATTGCCACCACTCCATGGCTCATATTCATACACGCTGCTATTATATATAAGTGAACTGCTTGTCTTTTTTTTCAACCCATCATATATAGCTTCATAATCATTAACGTAATCATCAACTGTATATATGTATATAGCATTATTATTACGCTTAATATCCTTTGCAGCCTGCTCTGTAACTATAACTCCCGGAACGCGGTCTCCCCCAGCCCATGAATTCGTATAGCTTTTCAATATTCCTGCCAGCTTGTAGGTTCTTGTTATATCTTCTGTCTGTCCATTTTCATCTGATATAACAGTCCTGATTACTATATCCTGACCTAAGGATGAACCCTGATTAAGCTCTAACAGCGTATTCCAGTCAACTGCAGCCTCATCATCCTTCTGTGGAAAATGTCCTTCCTCCGTAGATATATTACCAAGCCTGATAAATTCCTCTGTCATATAACCTATACCGGTTTCCGTCATCTCGCCGCCATTATCATATACATTATTAACCTTTACAGCTTTTCCTGACTCCTTAAGATAAGGATGTCCTTTAAGTTCACTATTCTCTTTGCCATCAGAACCACACATCATAACAAACCAGCTTCCAAACCTGTCCTTTACTGACTGAAGCTGCCATTGGTATACATTAGTTCTTATCAGTATCAGCAATGTGACAGTAGCAAATACAATAAATATAGTAAACGAGGTCTTTATTATATTCTTTTTCCTTCGCTTTATACTCTTAAAGCAATAGTCCATATATTCTGTATTCATACACCATCCCCCATTCACTTAATAATATAACTATATAACAATCTGCTTACATATAACTTACGTTTACTGATTATGTTCTACCTTCCCCTTAAGCTTATACAATGGCAGTAATATTCTGAATTCTGCTCCTTTGTACTTTTCACTGTTGGATGCCCTGATGCTTCCATGATGAGCCTCTATTATAAGCTTTGACAGGTTGAGGCCTATGCCGGCATGGAACTCGCTCTGGCTGTTCTTACCTTCGAATCTGTCAAATATGCCTGATATTATATATGAAACTCTTTCTTCCACGAACGTTCCAAGCTTTGCTTTAAGGCGGCTCATATTGACAGTAAGTGTATTGTATTCCACATAGTTTCCATGTATATCCCACAATCTTTCAAAAAACACATCTCTTCTTACAACTCTCCCCTTATTCTCCACAAGTATCTTTAACATATCCCACTCATTGTTGGATAACTTAAGCTCATTGCCTGCCCTGTACAGCTTGTACTTATCAAAATATATTGCTAATTCACCCTTCTTATACACATCCCCGTCATTCATGCTGCTTCGTCTTAGGTTAGCACTTATCCTTGATAGAAGCACCGCATTATGGAATGGCTTTGTCACGTAATCATCACCACCCATATTTATATGCTTATTTATCCAGCACTATATACATTACAAGCAGGCTTACCACCTGTTTATGATGCTCTTTTATATTACTTTCTTATAATAACATTAACAGCTTGAAATTAACTTACAATTTATTATTTTCCTGTTAAATATTCTTGTTAAATACATAATGCAAGGAGCAAAATGTATTCTGCCCCTTGCATCCTATTATAATATATATTATGTAATATTCCTACTTTTTTACTTTTTAAATAAATACCATAAATAAATACTTTTTCGCGAAATATGTTTTTATGAAATATGTTTCGTGAAATAAACACGTCATTACATTGTGATTGCTATGACCACTACCATAATTGGTATCATAAGGGCTGTTGATAACGGATTGAGAGCTGCCGCTATATCAGTCGAAACTCCCAGCTTTTCTGAATATATTATGGATACTGCTGCACTTGACGAGAATACTGCCGCTGCCAATATCTGTCTCATAACAAGCGGTGCAGGTAATACACAGAATATCAATATTGCTGATATTATTCCAATTCCATATCTTAATAGCAACAGATGAAGCACCTCACCGGCTGTTTCCCTGCTCATATTAAGTTCAAACGATATTCCAATCATCATCATAGCAAGAAATCCATTACCATGTCCACAGAAATCAGCCGCCTGTATAACTATATCCGGTAATCTGTAATTAAGAAAGGATAATACTGTCATAATAAAATACACATCAAAGGGAACAGACGTAAAAAGACTTTTAACTATTTCAAGTACGCCTATGTCCGATTTATTCAATTTTATTTCAGATGTATTCTTTTCTTTATTTTTCTGGCTTATTCTCATTTTCGCAATAGCATATGTCGTGCCTAACGTATAAAATGAATCTCCTACATCAAACATACATAGATATGGAACACCTGCCGGATAGAAATTAGAAAGGAAGGGAATGGCTATGCAGGCCATATTAAAGCCGGAAGCATTTACCGCATATATAGCCTGCATATCTCTTTCCTTATGAGCTGCTGCGAGCTGTCCGGCTATTACCATAACTGTATTCACGCCAAAGCCTATAAGTATAGACACAACATAATATATGTTAACCTGGGCTCCACCAAAACCGCTAATAAGAGATGCCGGTAATGTGACATAAAATATAAGGTTTGACAATACCCTCTTATCTTCCTTATGGAAAAGTCCCATCTTTTTTAATACATATGCAAGAAGCATAGTAAGAAGATATATCGCTGCTGTTGCTATTATTTTAATCATTCACTTCACCTCTTATATGTATGCTATTATGTTAACATCTGTATTGTATGATGTCGGTGTCAAAAGCCCCCTGCTTTGATACCTACGGATTATTCCGTGCTATGCACTCCCATTACGCTTGTTTCCGGAATCATATTACCGCCATCTATAACATTGGCTGTTCCTGTAATGTATTCTGCATTATCACTTGCTAAGAATGCCACCAGACTTCCTATCTGCTCTGGTGTTCCCAGCTTTTTAACTGGTACTGCATCTGCTATCTTATCTATAACACTCTGCGGATTATCCGGATTGGTAGTCTTAGCACTTCTTAATACATTAGGTGTTAATATAAAGCCCGGACATACTGCATTACAGGTTATTCCATATTCTGCGTATTCTGAGGCTATTGCCTTCGTAAAGCCTATCAGAGCTGCCTTTGTTGCTGCATAAGCACTATAACCCCTATCACATTCATATGGTCCTGTAACAGAGGACATATTAACTATTCGTCCATACCTGTTCTTCTTCATATACGGAATAACCGCCTGTGTCATATTCCAGGTTCCCTTGATATTAGTATTAATATGCATATCAAGCTGTTCTTCCCTTGTTTCCTCAAATGCATTAATTCTGGCAACTCCGGCATTATTAACAAGAATATCTATCCTGCCATAATCCTTAATTATGTTCTCAACTGTATCAATAACAATATATTTACTTGTTATATCACACTTGTAGGCTTTAATTTCTATACTGTCAGAATAACCTGATGAATAAGCTGTACCTGCTGCCTTGGCATATTCTATGAGTCTGTTCTGGGCATCATATATATCATCACTTCTTCCTATGAGTGCTATTCTGATACCCTCCTCGCTTAATTTCTTTGCAATTCCGTAGCCTATTCCAGAAGCTGCTCCTGTTATTACAGCCACCTTAGTATTAGTTTCAAGCCACTCTCTTGCAAGGTCTATGGTCACCTTAAGATACTCAGGCTCTACTGTCTTAGCCGTATCACTATCGGCATGTCCAGACAGCCAAGCAAGTCTTGTAATTCTTCTTATAAGAACAAACATAGGTATAAGTCTTTTATCTTCATCAGAAAGCCTTCTTACCTTCTCATAGCCTCTTATCCACGCCTCCTCAAGTTCGCAAAGATTCTTGGAATATGTGACAAGCGCACAGCCCATATCATACATATAAAACCCATATCCACAATCATCAAAATCAATTATCTGGTCATTGCCTTCATAACTGATTACGTTGTAAAAATGCAGGTCTGCATGAATAAGTCCATACCTGTCATTACTTCTCCCATAATGATTAAGCTCTTTTTTGATATTTTCGGTACATTTTTCAAGAATACGGTAATCGTGGCCTGTGATTCCTTCATAGTCCCGCCAGCTTCCCCATATTCCATCGCCATTATCACCAAAAAGGTTATTAATATCCCAGCAGAATCTTTTTATTTTAACTGATTTATCCCTGTTTATTGACTGTATATGGAGTCTTGCTGTAATCTCTCCAAGCTTTTCAAGACCGTCCAGCAAAGCCTCACCCTTAAGCTCTCCAAGTGGACTTCCATCTAAAAATGAGATAACAGAGCAGTATACAGTTTCCCCGCCTGATGTCCGCATTTTTTGAAGAAATCCGCCATCACGTCCACGATATACAACTGGAAGTCTAACCTGTGTATCCTTATGTATTTCATCCATCCATCTTATTTCGCCCTCAAGCTCTTCTATATCGTGATATCCCGGCCTATGTATACGGAACACAACAGGGCTGCTTTTGCTAAACTCAACCTTGTATATAATATTTTCCGAGTACTTTAAAAGACTTACCAGATAATCCTCTTCAACATCATATAATAATGGCAGATTATTTTTAACATCCTCTAATAATGATTGTGGTGTATCCTTCATAGCTGTTTCCTCGTATTATTCCATACTGCTAATTTTACATATTAGTTTTGTTATGTTTATTTCTATATATTTATTTCTATTTTTACTTCTATGTTTATTTCTATATTTATTTTTTCATATTTACAGCCTGTGCAAGTCCTTTGTCTATCTTTTCAAACAACTCATCCATAAATGCATCATCACATAAAAGTCCTAACTTCATCTGGAGTGTATTAGGATGAAGTCTTGAATTATGTGACCATACACCATTATCAAATAATGGCTTACATATAGTCTTACTCGCATCCTCACATGCAAAGTTAATTCCCATAATAACGCCTCTCTGGGTATATCCGGTAAGGAAGCCATCATATTTATCCATAAGGGCATTAACGCGCTCTGTAAGAAGCTTTGTATTCTTGTTAATATTATCAACTGTTTCCTTACGAGTAGTTATCTCAAGCACCTTCATCGCTACAACACAGCCAAGCTCTGAATTACCACAGGTTGAACCATGCATTCTTCCTATATCAAACATCCAGCTGGCTGCCTTTCTGTTCATAACAGTTGCTGATATAGGATATATGCCTCCTCCAAAGCCTTTAGCCGTTGTAATCATATCCGGAGCAAAGCCCTCGTGCTCAAAGCACCACATTTTTCCAGTTCTCATAAGGCCTGTCTGTGTTTCATCTGCTATGTAAAGTGTTCCATACTTCTCACACAGCTTCTTGACTCCTGCAAGATATCCCTTATCAGGAATCGGAAAACCATATGTGGCAAGAAGGGATTCTATAATAACACACGCAACATCCTCTTTTTTAAGCTCTGCCTCCATAGCATCCAGGTCATTAAGTGGAATCTGTACGAATTCTCCCGGAGCACCCTGACATAAGAATGGATCCTTGAATCTTGCATCACCTGTTGATACAGACAAGCCTGTATGTCCGTGGTAACAGCCTTGAATAGATACAACACGCTTACGTTGTGTGGCATATCTGGCACTCTTTATAGCAAGATCAACTGCCTCTCCACCACAGGTTGAAAAGCACGCATAATCAAGTCCATCAGGACAAAGCTCTGTAAGCTGTTTTGCAAGCATAGCCTTTGTTATACCTGTAAAATGATGATTACCTATATCAAGTTCTGTCATGGCATCTGTAAGTGCGCTTATAATCTCTGGGTTTCTGTGTCCCAGATTATAAGTTCCTCCATTAATATGTATATCAAGAAACTTTCTTCCATCAAGATCCCAGAAGCAATAGCCTTCTCTTTTTCCCATTACAATAGCCATATCACGGTCTATCCATTCCTGTGTTTTTCCTACATTCCAATGAGCAAGGCTCTCCTTTAGTACTTCTTCCTTTGTTATATCTGGATTATTAATAAAACTCATAGCTATATCCTCCTGCATTCTTTTATTATCTGCTTATTATTCACTTACTGGCAAAATGCTGGATGATCACAGATATTCCCTCCAATGAGCAAGGCTCTTTTTTACTATATCTTCTTTAACTATTTCTGAAGTATTTATGTAATCCATAATCCCTGCCCCCTTTTATACAATATTCAGTTCACTATTAACCTTTCCAAACTTGTTCGGTGTAAGTGAAGTATTTTTTTTAAAATCCTTAATAAAGTGTGCCTGATCGTAATATCCAAGTCTTTCATATATCTCATATGTGAGATTATTCTGAAGATAATATATCGCTTTCTGGATTCTTATGATTCCAGCGTACTTCTTCATGGATACTCCAAGTGATTCTTTAAATACACGGTCAAGGTAGCGCTGGTTATATCCTGTCTGTACAGCTATATCTGATATTGTCACGCACCCTTTTTTATTGTGTATGATACCTGCTATCTGGACGATTATATTTTTTCTTTCTTTAAAGTAATCAGCATATATGAAATGAGAAGTAAATATATCTGCCATGTCTTCAAATGACATATCCTTCCCGAATTGCACTGCTATGTTACTTAATGCTTCCATATCTGACACATTTCTTCTTGTACACACAAGCTCACCAGCATAGCTTTTCATAAAATCAGGCACAACTCCCGGTTCGAATTTGACTCCAAATATTTTTTTGCTGCCACTAATGAAGGCAAGACTTACCTCTGTATGTGTCCCGCATACATATGGCACAAAACGCCCCTTCTCATATACGAACTGCAGATCAAGGCAGGCATCAGGTATGGCATATATTTCCCGGTCCGGATTATCTATCATATATATCTTATTAATATATCCATCCTCCAATATAAGCTCATGATAGCTTACAGCCTTAGATATAAGATATGTTTTAACCTGCATATACACCACCACCTTTTGCAATTCGTACACATCCCGGACATTATTTATTTCATAGATATAACCTTATTATCATCAACAGTTCTGCCACAGGCATCTATCTTAAAATCAGGATACTTTATCTTAATATAGTCCTTTACAAGCTTAACTGCACCTTCAAAGCCAACTCTCTCTGTATTGATAGTAAGGTCGTAGTTAACAGGATTCGTCCAGTAATTACCACCTGTATAATGCTCATAATACTCTGCACGGTATTTATCTGTCTGCGTGATCGATCTTGCTGCTGTAGCCTCATTAACGCCCATTCTGTCCATGATTTCTTTAAGTGTAAAGCTTCTTGGAGCTTCTATATACAGACTTATTACGTTTGGTCTGTCCTTTAATATCCAGTCAGCACATTTACCTACGATTACACAGCTTTCTGTATCAGCAAGCTGTTCTATAATCTGTTTCTGGTATTCAAACAGCTTCTCATCTGATACGAACTTTCTGTCTTCAACCTTAGGTGAACGCTGCATAGGCAGTCCTTTAAGAAATGCCGAAAAAACATTCTGGTTTCTCAGCTTTTCATTAACCTCTGCAAACACTTCCTCATCAAGACCACTCATCTGTGATGCCAGCATCAGAATTCTGTTTTCATAACAATGTATTCCAAGGTCATCTGCTATCTGTTTTGCTATTCTTTTTCCACAGCTGCCAAAGCCTCTGGCAACTGTAATAACCAAATTATCCATATTAGTCCTCATTTCTGCGCACCTTTTTACGCATAACGGATTAGTACCAGGTGTGCACAGCCGCTAATCCATCATATGAATTTTTTTACTAAGCACCTTTCTTAACTCCGCTTTCCATATATCTTGTTAAGAATTCCTTTGTTCTTTCATTCTTAGGATTTGTGAATAAGATGTCTGGACTTTCATCCTCAACAACATATCCGTTATCCATAAATATTGTTCTTGTTGATACATTTTTAGCGAATTCCATCTCATGAGTTACTATAATCATTGTAAGTCCCTCATCTGCAAGCTCCTTCATAACATTAAGAACCTCGCCCACCATCTCAGGATCAAGTGCTGATGTTGGTTCATCAAACAGAAGCACCTCCGGATTCATACATAATCCTCTTGCGATAGCAACTCTCTGCTTCTGTCCACCTGATAACTGTGCTGGATGAGCATTGATATAAGCTGCCATTCCAACCTCTCTTAAATGCTTTATAGCTCTTAGCTTTGCCTCTTCCTTACTAAGATGTAATATTTTCTGTACTCCGAACATGCAGTTTTTTAATACTGTCATATTGTTAAACAGATTAAATGACTGGAATACCATTCCAACCTGTGATCTGTATTTGGTGAGTGATGACTGTGTGTTTTTAACCTCATCACCATGAAAAAGTATCTTACCGCTTGTAGGTGTTTCAAGATGATTAATACATCTTAAAAGTGTTGACTTACCAGAACCGGAAGAACCGATAATACATACAACCTCACCCTTTGATATTTCAAAATCTATTTTCTTTAAAACCTCATGATCACCGAATGACTTTACAAGGTTTTCTACCTTTATAATTGAATCTGCCATAACCTGCCTCCTGTTCTTAAGTTATACGTTGATATCATATAACCATCTGCTCACACACAATCATTCATTTTCCAGATACTCTGTAGCCAGCTCATAATCACTTCTTCCCTGAAGCTTCTTTTCAATCACTGAGAATACTCTGTTGAATACGAAGCAGAGAATAAAGTAAATAATTGAAATAACTATATATGATTCAAAGTACTTATAATAAGCACCACCTGCTGTCTTTGCCATAAGGAAAAGCTCTGATACACCGATAACATTAAGTACTGATGTCATCTTTAAGTTGTTAACAAATGTGTTACACATTTCAGGTATTACATTTTTTAAAGCCTGTGGAACTATTATGTATAACATAGCTTTAAAATGTGACATACCCATGGCAAGAGCGCCTTCCTCCTGGCCTGCATCTACTGACTTGATACCTGCTCTTACTGTTTCACCCATATAAGCTCCTGTATTAAGTGTTGTTACAAGAATACCTGCTATGATTGATGTAATCATAATGTCATTCTGTCTTAATCCATAGTAAATAACCATGCCCTGGACAATCATTGGTGTATCCCTGAATATTTCAACATATACAACTACTATTGCCTTTAATATATGAAGCAGGATTTTCTTTACTATGTTATCCTCTTTGTGAATCTTTACTGTATTGATTATGCCTACGGCAAAACCAAGTATAAAGCCTAACAAAGTTCCTATAAGCGCTACATAAAGTGTTACCCACGTAGCTTTAAGAAATAATGTTGAATATTTATTAAAAATGAACCAGGCCCATTCAAACAAAGAGCCCTCGGCTCCTGGCGTATTCGCTGCCAGTGCAATCATTGTATTCATATACATATAGCAAAACCTCCTTTATAGTGCACATATATGCTGACATGCACTTTTAAGATTAGTATTTATCCCAAAACCATTTTATTTATTATTACCCAGTATTACTTTTATTAAGTTAAAATAAAATGCCGCAGTTTCCCATTAAAGACCCAACATCTTTGTCAGGGAAAACTACGGCTTATATGTTATAATCACAAGTTATAATGCAATTATTTTATTTATTTCTAGTTAGATGCTGGCTGTAACTTTACCATTTCATCCATAAGCTTATCGAATTCAACCTTATCATTCCAGCCAAGCTTATCAAGTGCACCCTGAACTGTATCTCTCATAGGGTCTCCTTCACGGAATACTATACAGCAGTCATTAGAAGCACCCTCTGGTTCTGTGAAGTCAAGGTTAAGCATCTTTAAGTTATTCATAGTAGCAAGTGCTGAAACAGATGTTGTGTAATCAAGAATAACCATATCAGCTGTCTTGTTCTGTACTGCAAGGAAACACTCTGAAGATGTTTCATAATCTGTTGCTATAACGCCTCCTGGAACCTCATCCTTATATGGAACATAGTTAGTAGCAATCTGTGTTGTAATCTTAGCTCCCTTTCCTGCAAAGTCTGATAACTTAGTAAAGTTTGCAAACTGGCTGTCTGATCTTACAACACCAACAATCTGTCTCTTATAATATGGTGAAGAGAAATCATATGTTTCATCTCTTTCAGCGCTGTAACATACACCTGTCATAACAGCATCATATGAACCATCCTGAAGTCCCATAAGGATTGAACTCCATTCAATCTTGTATACTTCAAGTTCGTATCCAAGCTCATCTGCAATTCTCTGGGCAAGTTCTACTTCATATCCATATGCATATCCATCTGCATTCTTAATCTTAACTGCTTTCTTGCCGTTACCAACATCAGGTGATTCCTGTGTCCAGTTATATGGTGCATACGCACATTCAAATGCTACCTTTAATACCTTTTTGTCTGAATCTGCACTCTTGCTGCCACAACCTGTAAGTCCAAGTGTGAGTGACATGGTAAGTGTCATAACAAGTAACAACGATAAAAACTTCTTCTTCATAATAATCTCTCCTTTCAGCTTATCCCTTTAGTTCCTGTTTCTTTTTCTGTATCTATTTTTCATATAAGTTTTGCTGTCTTATGTCTATTTATTATTTTACGCAACCCCTATATCCGTTTTCTTCGACTTTTATAGAAAGAACTCTTGTAAAAAATACATACAGAAAAGGCGCCAGATTCCTTGAATCTGACGCCTTTGTCAACTTGTTGTTCTGTTGATGTAAATTAAAATAGCAGATAATCTGTTATATGAATTGTAAAATTTTCACCTTTTATATCCAGTTGTTTAAAATTCTACTTTTTTTCCATAGAATATACAATCAAGGAATTTTTTCATATCATCCTCTGATACCTTTATCGGATTAACTACTGTTGAGCCCTGCATAGAGAATTCAAGCAGCTTATCAAAGTCCTTCTTAAATTCTTCTTCACTAACTCCGGCATCTATCATCCTTGCTGGTATTCCTACAGCCTTAGATGTTTCTTTAACCTTTTCAATAATATCACAACCGATTATTTTTGAAAGCTTCTCATACTTCTTAGCCACCTCTGGATCCTTTTTGTTATAATCCATAGAATAAGGCAGTATAACTGCATTAGCAAGACCGTGTGCTACGTTATACATACCTCCAAAGGCATGTGATACACCATGTACCATGCCTAGTCCGCTATTAGCAAATGCCATGCCAGCCATGCATTGGAAATTATGCATCTTCTCCCTTGCCTCTAATGTTCCTTCATTAACTGATACAGGCAGCCATTCTATGATACCCTCTATAGCCTCTTTAGCCATGGCATATGTGAAGTCATTGCCATTCTTGTTAATATATGCTTCAAGGGCGTGTGTAAGTGCATCCATTCCTGTTTCCGCCGCTATATGTGCAGGAAGCGTTGCTGGCAGTGATGGATCAAGAATAGCTACATCTGGAAAGATATTAACGGATCTGATAGCCCTTTTAAACTTCTCATCCTCAAATGTTATTACGCTGACCTTTGTAACCTCTGATGCTGTTCCTGATGTAGATGGAACTGCAACGAATTTCGTCTTGAATTCAAGTTCATCAAGATTAGTACTGAAGACGTTATCAAAATTCACCTCTGGATGTTCATAGAATATAAGCATAACCTTTGCAGCATCTATAGATGAACCACCACCTACGGCTAACAGACAGTCCGGCTGTTCTTTTCTTACGAACTCAAGTCCATCAAGAACCATATGTGTTGTCGGATTCTTTCCGATTCCACTATATATTGCCACATCTGCTCCTGCCTGATTCAGTATATTAGTCACCTTATCCAGAACGCCTGTCTTTTTCATAGACTGTCCACCAGTTATTATAACTGCTTTTTTACACTTTAATGTTTTAAGATATTCAAGTGCATTTTCTCCTGTTACAAGAGCATCCTTTGTAAATGTTATTGTTTTCATCTCTGTGTTATACCTCCCACTTTTTATTTTCCATAAAATAATGATGCTTTATTAAGCATAACATAAGTTTTATATGAAATTATATTATAGCAAAGGCGCCACCTACCATATGGTAAATGACGCCTTTGTCCTTATATGTGTGTACTATAGCACTGTATATTAAAAAGTGCAAGCATTTTATGTGCTTATTTCTACAACTCACGGACAGTAATGGTAATCTTTCCATACAATAATTACAATAGCTCCATTAGATAAATAGACTGTACGCTGAACAAAATTATTATGAGAACTTATATCCCACACCCCACACAGTTTTAACATACTGGGGATTCTTTATATCCGGTTCTATCTTTGACCTGAGATTCCTTATATGTACCATAACTACATTGTTAATATCGTATGCTTCTTCCTCGCTCCATAGTGTATTATATATATGCTCTGTAGAAAAAACATTACCTTTATTCTTCCATAGCAGCTCTAATATAGCGAATTCTTTTGGAGTAAGCCAAATCTCTTTTGAGTTAGCAAATACCCTGTGTGTTTCAAGATTCATGGATAAATCCATATATTCAAGAATACTGCTTGGCTTTCTTTCATTAAAATCATTGAATCTTCTAAGCTGTGCCTTAACCCTTGCAACAAGTTCAACCGGGTTAAAAGGCTTTGCAAGATAATCATCTGCCCCGGCACTCAAACCTATAACCTTATCCATATCCTGATCCTTTGCCGACAGCATTATAATAGGGATGTTGCTCTTTTTTCTTATCTCAAGGCATAACGCTATGCCATCCATATCCGACATCATAACATCCAGTATTGCAAGGTCTATCTGCATATCATCAAGACACTTTAATGCCTCCTGTCCGTCTGCTGCCTTATACACCTTAAAACCTTCATTCTTTAGATATATTCCAACCAGTTCTCTTATATCTTCCTCATCATCAACCACAAGAATAGCTGCCATATTAGTTTGCCACCTCCATGTACTTATTGCTCTAACTTCATCTTATTTCTTGATCCTGGTTCTGATTACACTTCTTCAGCTTTATGCTTATCGTAAACAATCCATTATCATAATCTGCCAGTACACTGCCACCTAATCCCTCTACTGTTTCTTTTACAATAGAAAGACCTAAGCCATTGCCTGATATGCTTGAATTTCTTGCATGGTCAGCTCTGTAAAACTTATCAAATATTCTTTCGCAATCTGACTTTTTTATACAGTCTGTCATATTCGATACTTTTATAAGTATATTATCATTCTCCTCAAGAAGTGTTACTATAATATCCGTATTCTTCCTTGAATACTTTATGGAATTCATAAGAATGTTATCAAACACCTCTCTCATCTGTTCTATCTCAACTTCAGCATATACTGGCTTTTCTGTTATATCTGCCACAAAATTCCGCTCCTGCTTAAGTGCTATTCCTTCAAACTCTGACACATCCTGCTTAAGCATCATAGCTATATTACATTTTTCTTTATTAGCTTTACTGCTGTCTATATCATTGCTGCCATCATTACCATATGGCTTTTCATTTCTTGCAAGTATGAATATCTTATGTATCATTCCATTAATCTTTTCAACCTGCTGGAATGCCTTTTTTATGTATGTATCACGTTCTTCAGCACTATCGTATTTATGGCTTATAACAACATCAAGATATCCTGTTATTATTGTCATTGGCGTTTTTATATCATGTGAAAGATTCGTGATAAGCTCCATATTCTTTCTGTCATTTTCACGTTCCTCTTTCATCATTCTTCCTATACTATGCTGCATATTATCTATACTATACGCTATATTGGTAATTTCATCACGTCCCCTTTTATCAATCTGCGTATCAAGATTCCCCTTTGATATCATATTGACAACATCAGAAAGATATCTTATATAATCTATCCTTTTCTTTGTCATAAGAATAGCACATATTATAAATATAACTGTTCCAAGACATATACACGCAGCCTTAAGCTTGATATCTGCATACAGATATTCTGGTGTAACCTTAGTTTCAAATATTATATAATATAAAGTCTTTTTTATGCTTTTCGTGTATACAAATGAATACTCCGGACTACAATCATCATAAGAATTAACTACAAGTGCATCTATATCAACGTATACTTTTTTACTTCTATAATCATCACTATTGTCATCTGGATTTTTTCTCCATAACACAAGACCATTTCTGTTCGTTATGGTTATATTCATATTGTTGACCTCTTCTGTTGCAAACGGAAGCCTGTCATTTAACAGCAGGTACTTCATGGCATCTCCCAGATTCTTGTCATCATCAAGTTCATTGGCACTTATCTCATCCATAGCATTGCTAAGGGCACTGTCAAGTTCTCTTACCATTCCCATAACCTGAATATCATATTTTCTTTTATAATCAGAACAGTCTTCTGTTACATCTACTAGCACTCCATAATGTCTGCATACTATAAATACTCCCAGTGAAGTTAAAACAGCGATAGTAAAAGCTGTCACAATTACTACCGCAAGTTCTTTATATATTCCTATTTTTTTACCGGCGCAAGTATTATATTCATTCATACTATTCCTCATTTCCTACATAACCCATATGCACCTGACATAAGCACTTTTTTACCAGTAACCTAGCTCTAAGCCTTTCTCATACACCCCATAACCTATGGCATAGTATCCATATGAATTAAGATGTGTATAATCATACTTTATCGTTTCAGGAACTCTTCCCTGTGAAAGATCTTCCTCATCCATCTGTGTTGGTTCTAAGCCTGCTATATTAAGTGCGTTTTCAAGCAGATAAGTTCTCATATTGATAAAATGTTCTCCAAAGGCTTCCCTGAGTGCTGCCTCCCACATAGAATCATCAGTTCCTATCTCCTGGCTGCTCGTATAATTCGCACTATCAACTGACTCCTCAGGATTATCCGTATCACCGATTATAATATAGCATTCCGTACCAGAATTCGCAATCATTGCCTTATATTGTTCTATAAGTTCATCATAATCATTCCAGCCACCATTGCTGCCCATCTGTATAACAAGCACATCTCCCGATATATCATGTGCTGCCTTTGTTATAATCTGTGAACCCTTCTTTAATTTAACGCTCTTATCCACGGCATTATCATATATACTTATATATATCCTGCTATTATCATATTCCAGCTTAAAAGGTATATCGTTAATATATACAACATTCTCTGGCTGCTGATTATCCGTCTCATATCCGTTAAAATTCTCTAATATAACTGGGTTTCCTGATTCATCCACTATACTTATCTGTGTGCGTTTTCCCGGTTTAACGGTAACCTGCTTTCCTACATACATCTTTATTCCTCCCTGTCGGAGTGCTATCTCGTAGGATGTTTCTCCACATACACCAAGATTGTATACATCCATTCCTGTGTAGTATCTAAGTGTATCCGGATAATTCCAGTTTGAAGCATCTATAATCCCAGCTTCACTCTTTATATATGTATTCTCCTGTCCACCAAGTCCATATGTTATTGAATCTCCCCAGCAGACTATCTTTTTATCTTTAATGTTATTATTATTGTTATACTGGTCTCTTCCATCACATGCCAGATTAACATTTTCATTGTTTTCTGAGCCACTCACATTATCCACACTCGTGCATAGCGAATCATCACAATCAAGGTTACTATTCACATTTTTACTTACTATAACTGCATTATGTTTTGCTACTATATTATCTGCTGCAACACTTACAACTAATATCAATGCTGCACATATACCAAATATAATTAATCCATACATAACATCTTTTATCCAACCTCTTACATGCATAGACAGCCGCCTCCTTATCTATGTGTCCATCTGCCACTTAATACATGCTTTAAACACGTCTTATATTTATGATATCTTTCGTTTTTTACGTTATAAATATAAAACCAAATGATGTATATGTATTTATAATATTTCTTTAGTTTTCTTAAGACTTTTACCAGTAATTAACTGAATTCTCAACAAGCTTACTTCCCTGATATCTTAACTTAACCGTAAAAAATCTTTTTTCGCCTTCTAATATCAGCTTAAGGAATACCGCATCACCTTCCCATGTCGGAAGCTCTGGCACCTTCTTTTTATCTATCCACATAAGCTCCCCCTCATCACATTCACATACATTTCCTGTGAATCCATCTGCCGTAAACAGGCACATAAGTTCAGGCTCACACTCATCACTTATAAATGTAATAAGTCCTCTGAACTTGTATGATGTTAATGTAAGTCCGGTTTCCTCTTTAACTTCCCGCAGCAGGCATTCCTCAGGTGTTTCACCATCATACGCATGTCCGCCTACGCCTATCCACTTTCCCTTATTAATATCCTTTTCCTTCTTTGTGCGATGTAACATAAGATAACATCGGTCTTTCTCTATATAACATAATGTTGTCATCTGCATGATATGATCTCCTTTGTAATACGTTATGGTATAACACTGCTACTGCTTACGTACGTTTACGATAAGGATTCCTATACTTACAAGAATAAGTGCTATAAGTGCATTTATTCCAAGCTCGCTGCTTCCCTCTCCTAACCACCATGCTGAAAGAAGCACGCCAAATACAGGATTGGTAAATCCGAATATAGCTACTTTAGATACAGGGTTGTGCTTAAGCAGTATTCCCCAGAGTGAATATGCCACTGCTGATATACAAGCAAGATAAAGCAGCATAAGTACAGCGCTTAATGATATATGATTAATTCTGCCACCCATGATAAGTCCAACAATCACCATAACTATGCCACCAAATATAAACTGATATCCACTAAGCATCACCGGGTTATCATTCTTTGAATAATTCTTCATAAGACATGATGATACTGCATATGATATTGCACATAAAAACAGGCTTCCATCTCCCATAAGACTGAGATTCATATCTATGGACTTACCATTCATGCTTACTATAATTACACCTGCAAAGCCTATTACACAGCCTGCAAGCTTCTTAAAATCAAGCTTTTCCTGATGAAATACAAGACCTGCAAGCAAAATTACAAAAAATGTGTTTGAACCATTTATAATAGATGCCTTTACACCGCTATTATGTGCAAGTCCGATATAAAAGAATATATACTGGAGTATTGTCTGGAATAATGCAAGCTTTGCTATGCTGGGAACTGATGATTTAGTTGGCACTAACATTTTTCTATTAAGTGCACTTCCTATAAGAATAGTAAGTATTCCTGCCAATATAAAACGTGTACCTGCAAATAATATCTGTGTCCATGTTTCACTTGATGGTATCTTAAATAACGCATACCCTAATTTAATACAAGGTGATGCACTTCCCCAAAGAAATGTACATACAAGTGCGAGTGCACATACCACCCAGGTTTTCTGAAGAAAATCTTTTCTGTTCTCTTCTTTAGCTATTGTTTTTGTTTTGTTCGTTAATTGTTCTTTTGTGTTCATTATTACTCTCTTTCTACCTGATGTTATTTAATATCGAGTGAATTTAAATAATGTTACAATTCACTCTAGACACTCTTAGCATATAAAGGTGCAAATGCTTTAATATATGCTAAAACAGATATCTTGCCCACAAAGCAAAATTCTTTATGAGCTTCATCTGACGTTCCCTATATGATGACAACTCTACCGGCTTTACATTATATGGATTATCATAGCTTCCATCTTTATCAGCCTTTCTTGCTACCCTTTCATAACCCTCCATTGACCGATTCAACTCTCTGTTAATATCCTTGCTATCTATCACAAGCATAAGCTCTGTATCCAGATAAGCACTTCTCATATCTATGTTAAATGAGCCTATAACTGATATGTTATCATCAATCAGTACCGACTTACCATGGTATGAATAACCGCCTTCATATTCCCATACATCAATCCCTGTACCAAGTATCCTGTTCTTATTAACATAATAATCTGCAGAACCAAACGGATTGCCATTGTTAGCAACTGAATTCGTCATAAGTGATACATCATCAACCGAGTCGCAAACCGACTTTAATCCTTCATACATATAATCGTTGCATATAATATATGGTGTATGCAGCTTAACTCTGCTGTCTGCTTTCTTCATAAGTTCAACAAGCTGATACCATACATATGGTTTCTTTGATGAATATTCTATGGGATTACTCATAAGTGCTACATTATTCACTTCATAAGCATCCTTAAACATATCCTTATAAACACTTTCCCCAAGGCCTTTATAAATACCATTGTCTGCATTGTCTGCACAATATTCTGCATATAATGAATGAAGTTCTTCCCTGGCTGCTGCCACTTTCTTCTTAGATGCCAGCTTGTTTTTCTTATCTGTGATTCTGGAACTGTCCAACGAATTATTATCTGAATATGTATTTCCTACATAATAATTATATTCATTATTCTCTGATATTGTAAAATATGTGTCTGTATCTGTAATCGCATTTACCCCATTGATAAAAGCCTTACTTTCTTTATAATTCCACACTTTTCCAAAATACGATAGAATATCGTTAACAGAACTATTCTCATCTGGATTCTCACAATACACCAACGCATCTCTGTCATAATTCTTATATGGCGAGCTGCTTCCTAAAAAATATGAAAATGTGTTTCTTCCACCTATTATATAACTGCTTCTATCAGCTATAAGATACTTATCATGAAGTCTTCCCATAGATTTCCATGGTGCAAACGGATTGACCTTATTATATATCTTAATACTTGTTCCTTCTCCTGCTGCCAACGCTTCAAAATAAGGATTACCATTCATACGAAGAAATCCAGATACTCCATCAACTATTACATTTACCGATACTCCACGTTCTGAAGCATCTAGAAGCGCACCAAGAATAAGCTTTCCACTATCATCTGCCCTGAAATCAAAGGTTGATAATATAATCTCATCCCTAGCGTTGCTTATCAGCTTAATACGCTCAAGCAGTGCATCTCCATTATCTTCTATAACTTCCGCCATTTCCGGCTCTGTTCTTGTCTTCCATATATTATCAACAGACAGCTCTTCTTTGTCCTCTTTTGTCAATACTGGCTGTTTATGATATGTAATAAGCGCACAGCCAACTATGGCAATCACAATAATAAGTAGTATAGCAAGTATTATTAAGAATACTTTTATCACTTTCTTTAATCTATTTATATGCATATACTTTTTCCCTTTTTAAATATATAATCATCTGAAACTTTATCTTATTGTATAAGCTGCAAAATGTGCAATATCTTGTATTCTATCAGTATATACTGTTTATTGCAAGGTTAGTTGTGATTTCTTTATATATTCTTTATGCGTTTTATTTTTTTATTCTGATGCAATCTCAATGATTCATAGGAACTATTAATTAACCTCGACAGCTAGATAACTGCCCAAAAACTTGACATATGGATTTTATACTCTTTTTACAATCAAAAGAGATTAATTCATGGGTATATATCTTTAATTCATTATCAGAAAAATTTATATTCCACTATGTATCTATTAAAACAATCATACACCAAATGTTGAAGAAATCCAGGATCTTGATTTACATTCCACTATGTATCTATTAAAACCCTCTTTCGGATATACCTTTCTACTGAAATTCCCGATTTACATTCCACTATGTATCTATTAAAACCATAAGTCCTTAGTTATATACTTTGTCATATAATATTTACATTCCACTATGTATCTATTAAAACTATATCTAATAATTTTCTTACTGCGGCTTGTGTTCCATTTACATTCCACTATGTATCTATTAAAACGTTGAACTTTGCTAAGAAGTCACCACGCCAATCCTTATTTACATTCCACTATGTATCTATTAAAACCTATTCCATGCTCAGCTTCCAGTAATTGAAACTTCATTTACATTCCACTATGTATCTATTAAAACGTCATACTTTCGCTACCAGTTTTTTGCAATATGGATTTACATTCCACTATGTATCTATTAAAACTGATGTAATGCAATAGCACCTTTATTTGTACGTTTAATTTACATTCCACTATGTATCTATTAAAACTTTTTAGCGTGTCTTGACTCAATAATCCGCTTGTTTATTTACATTCCACTATGTATCTATTAAAACTTTTATTTGTTGCAATTTCATTTTTGAAGCATTTTCATTTACATTCCACTATGTATCTATTAAAACCATGTGGTTTCTTTCTGTTGCCAGTGCCACGGACTGTATTTACATTCCACTATGTATCTATTAAAACATACTCATTGTTTTTAACATCATCAATTTGACCTTGATTTACATTCCACTATGTATCTATTAAAACTGCATCTGCTAAAGTAATGTATGGAATGAAAAATTCATTTACATTCCACTATGTATCTATTAAAACAAGCATGTACTATGAATACATAGAAACAGAACTGTAATTTACATTCCACTATGTATCTATTAAAACATACCTCTTAGCTTGATAATTCCGCTTCCCTGTCTGATTTACATTCCACTATGTATCTATTAAAACGCCGTTATTGCCGTTGCCGTCAATATTAGCGACTAAATTTACATTCCACTATGTATCTATTAAAACCAATTCAAGACCTTTTCTCGCCTGTTCCGCATGTTCATTTACATTCCACTATGTATCTATTAAAACTCGGACGCTATCTGCTCCGCAATCACTTTCAAATATTTACATTCCACTATGTATCTATTAAAACTTTCTTACACAACAGCTTCCTCTCTTCTGATAAGTATTTACATTCCACTATGTATCTATTAAAACATTTTTTAATCGTTTAACATATTCATTGCAAACGATATTTACATTCCACTATGTATCTATTAAAACCATCAAGGTCGTGACGTTTTCCCTGACGTTCTATATTTACATTCCACTATGTATCTATTAAAACTAAAAAGGAGTTGGTTTTATGGCAGTATCTAAAGCACATTTACATTCCACTATGTATCTATTAAAACCAAATAAACTCGCAACAGGCAATAAAAATCCGGTATTTACATTCCACTATGTATCTATTAAAACTTTCTCCTTTCGCGCAAGCAATTCTTTGTTCGATATTTACATTCCACTATGTATCTATTAAAACCTTTTCTAACAGGAATAAACGTGCTGATTATATTCATTTACATTCCACTATGTATCTATTAAAACCAGAAAGTTAGATAATCTTAACATTATTTCTTACATTTACATTCCACTATGTATCTATTAAAACGTAAAAGCTGATGGAAGCGAAATAAAGGTAAGTACATTTACATTCCACTATGTATCTATTAAAACTGGATTTTGAGATTGCATATAAGAATTATTCATCATATTTACATTCCACTATGTATCTATTAAAACTACGTCAATCAATGAACCGTACAAAAAATTCTATCATTTACATTCCACTATGTATCTATTAAAACTTAAAGCCGTCGCTTTTCTTTGCGTTAAAAGCAATATTTACATTCCACTATGTATCTATTAAAACGTATCATCAGTATTATCAATAATATTGTTATCAACATTTACATTCCACTATGTATCTATTAAAACGACGGCAAACATCCAGTTGTTAGAGTGGGTAGTGCTATTTACATTCCACTATGTATCTATTAAAACGAAACTGAATTTTCCATATATTGTTCAGAAGTTTCTCATTTACATTCCACTATGTATCTATTAAAACGCATTTCTGACACAATTGCCCTTGCGGTCTATCAATATTTACATTCCACTATGTATCTATTAAAACCATACAGCCATCATCTGCGTATAAGCCTGTTCCATATTTACATTCCACTATGTATCTATTAAAACGTGTTTGGTGTGTGTATCTCTTTTGCTAAGGGGGTATTTACATTCCACTATGTATCTATTAAAACTGAAACAGATAATAACGCAAATACGACTTTTAATCTATTTACATTCCACTATGTATCTATTAAAACGAATATGAGAGTGATTATATTGCGCTTGGTAAGCGATTTACATTCCACTATGTATCTATTAAAACTAAAGCAGCTGATAATGATTTCACATTATCAAATGAATTTACATTCCACTATGTATCTATTAAAACTCTTCACTGCCGCTTCATACTTCGTTGTTTGCGCTTATTTACATTCCACTATGTATCTATTAAAACTTTTGCTTGCAATTTCTTCTCCGTCAATATATGTGATTTACATTCCACTATGTATCTATTAAAACGTGGATGAGTACGTCTATCTATGAAAAAACAACTAATTTACATTCCACTATGTATCTATTAAAACGATACACATGCAGCAGTAGAAACATTAGCAGTATCATTTACATTCCACTATGTATCTATTAAAACACATCTAATAACTTTCTAACAGCTTCCTGTATTGCATTTACATTCCACTATGTATCTATTAAAACAATCAGACATCTGAAAATCCTGACAGCGGAGAACTATTTACATTCCACTATGTATCTATTAAAACGAGCAGCTAACACCGGAGTACTTAATGCAGTATTCCATTTACATTCCACTATGTATCTATTAAAACCAGCACAGGCGCAACGACAGACGCTTTTAATAAGTATTTACATTCCACTATGTATCTATTAAAACCCTAATGCTTATGCTTATGGATGTGGTTGCAATACATTTACATTCCACTATGTATCTATTAAAACAGATTACAAACGTTGTTATAGCATGTAAAAAAACTATTTACATTCCACTATGTATCTATTAAAACAAGTATGAACTATAATAGTATATATCTCTGTTATGAATTTACATTCCACTATGTATCTATTAAAACAAGGTACTACAAACATAGAAGATTCTCATCTTGAAATTTACATTCCACTATGTATCTATTAAAACAAGTTATTAAGTCTTATAAACAGCTTATAGATAACATTTACATTCCACTATGTATCTATTAAAACCAGTACTCCCAGTAATCGCCCTCGCCGCTTGCCTGATTTACATTCCACTATGTATCTATTAAAACTTTGTATCTTCGTTCTTTATCTTCTTAAGCGTGTCTATTTACATTCCACTATGTATCTATTAAAACAAGAAAGGTAAGCCGATTATATCACAGTCGGCAAAAATTTACATTCCACTATGTATCTATTAAAACTGAAGGTGGATTCAGGCTGAAGCTACCTGTGATCTTATTTACATTCCACTATGTATCTATTAAAACCTTAATTATTCCTACAACAAGATAAAATATCTTTCATTTACATTCCACTATGTATCTATTAAAACGCTATGTTTAATTAGCATTTAAGCACGTTAATACAATTTACATTCCACTATGTATCTATTAAAACGATATTAGGGCATTTGATACTGCCTTTTTTTAATGTATTTACATTCCACTATGTATCTATTAAAACAGGATTAAAGCCTTGCTTTTCACAATTGACAAATAAATTTACATTCCACTATGTATCTATTAAAACTGATTATACTGTTAATGACAGTACATCAAATACAAAATTTACATTCCACTATGTATCTATTAAAACCCATACGTTCAGCATATTGTTCAACGTCATAAATTAAATTTACATTCCACTATGTATCTATTAAAACCTGTTACAGTATCACCAAACGAAAGTTCTTTATCAGCATTTACATTCCACTATGTATCTATTAAAACCAACAGCCTTATCAGATATAGCCTTATCAGATATATTTACATTCCACTATGTATCTATTAAAACAAATTCTTTACTATAAAGCTTTATATCAACGCCTTTATTTACATTCCACTATGTATCTATTAAAACTTTTGTCCATTATGTCGGACGTATGCCCCGTAGCTCATTTACATTCCACTATGTATCTATTAAAACAGTAACGAGGGAATTATTAACGCCGTGCAAAATTATTTACATTCCACTATGTATCTATTAAAACAAAATTAACTATGCTTTGCATAATACTGTATAAAGTATTTACATTCCACTATGTATCTATTAAAACAGGACTTGTTGACTTAATACCCCAGATATGCAAGTAGATTTACATTCCACTATGTATCTATTAAAACAAATTAACACTACATATTGTTGTTGTCAATCTGTAGATTTACATTCCACTATGTATCTATTAAAACGAATTATCCAGGATAAACAACGATGCCATCTTGTCAATTTACATTCCACTATGTATCTATTAAAACAAGATTCCACACACGCTGCACATTATATCCACAATAATTTACATTCCACTATGTATCTATTAAAACGGTTCAGACGTAATCATAAACGTATACGATAGTTCTGCATTTACATTCCACTATGTATCTATTAAAACCATTTCAGACAAAGTGAATGAGCATAAAAAGGAAATAATTTACATTCCACTATGTATCTATTAAAACTTTCAAAATTTTGTGTTGTTGGCGATAGTTTGAGTGTATTTACATTCCACTATGTATCTATTAAAACCATTGCATTAGCTTTTTTTACATTTTTGACTACTATTTACATTCCACTATGTATCTATTAAAACTGATTATCGAAAGAAGTTGCACGTCTTATTCCAGCATTTACATTCCACTATGTATCTATTAAAACATACCTGCGGTAATTATATCTCGTGAATGGTTTAATTTACATTCCACTATGTATCTATTAAAACCTTTCTGTAATATTAATTAGCTTATCTGAATAATTATTTACATTCCACTATGTATCTATTAAAACATTCTTGCATGTGATTTAGAAATGAGGTGAAATAATATTTACATTCCACTATGTATCTATTAAAACCCTTTTCGCATTTCATTACTACTAAGTCCCCCGCTTTATTTACATTCCACTATGTATCTATTAAAACTGTGCTAAGTATGCCGCAAAGCTGTCGTCTGTCATATTTACATTCCACTATGTATCTATTAAAACAATTTTAATTTATTAGTAGTTGTATACCATAACGTATTTACATTCCACTATGTATCTATTAAAACTATTATCATCTCCAAATTTTTCACTTGCTCTCTTAAATTTACATTCCACTATGTATCTATTAAAACCAAATTCATCCTCTGATAAAAGATCGATTATTTCATATTTACATTCCACTATGTATCTATTAAAACTGTATAACAACGCTGTTCAGCAGCTGGATGATTATAATTTACATTCCACTATGTATCTATTAAAACTATTAAGTTGCCACTTGCCATGCCGCTCATGCTATCATTTACATTCCACTATGTATCTATTAAAACTAGTTGCGGCAGAACCTATTGCATAACTTTTCTGTTATTTACATTCCACTATGTATCTATTAAAACTATTGTCTGTATCTTACTCATTATCTGCCCTACATCATTTACATTCCACTATGTATCTATTAAAACCATACTCGCTAAATGCTTCATCAAGCAATTCATCATCATTTACATTCCACTATGTATCTATTAAAACCTGAATCCATCAAATTCCTTGCCTTTACTTCTAACATATTTACATTCCACTATGTATCTATTAAAACTGCAATGTCTGCTAAAATGCTTATTCATAGTATCTAATTTACATTCCACTATGTATCTATTAAAACAATTCAAGACCTTTTCTTGCCTGTTCTGCATGTTCATTTACATTCCACTATGTATCTATTAAAACTCTGTAAAATTGGCATTTTTAATTATCTCATCAAGTTCATTTACATTCCACTATGTATCTATTAAAACTGTATTATCATATTCAACTTTTGCCCTAATTAAGTATTTACATTCCACTATGTATCTATTAAAACCCTATAGCCATTCAATCCATAGCACTGGATTCTTGTATTTACATTCCACTATGTATCTATTAAAACCCACATAACAGATATCACCTATATGTTTCTTTCTTGATTTACATTCCACTATGTATCTATTAAAACTATCTGAATTATCAAAAGAAACTAATTTGTCTGTAAATTTACATTCCACTATGTATCTATTAAAACTCATAGCCCTATGCAATGCCTTGTCAGTGCATATATTTACATTCCACTATGTATCTATTAAAACGAGCGGCGGCGGGTGATAGCCTTAATGGCTTTATCGATTTACATTCCACTATGTATCTATTAAAACTGACGGCAACGGCAATAACGGCGGATGGGCTGATGGATTTACATTCCACTATGTATCTATTAAAACAAGTCGGCATAGTACCGTTGCATCTGCTTAGTAATATTTACATTCCACTATGTATCTATTAAAACTTATGTGCTGTATATGATAAAGAATGTAGTATTATATTTACATTCCACTATGTATCTATTAAAACTGCGTTAGTCATTTGAATAACATTCTGGCTTACTGTATTTACATTCCACTATGTATCTATTAAAACCCTGTACTTTCTCCATGTGTTTGTTCTCCTTTCTGCATTTACATTCCACTATGTATCTATTAAAACTAACAATGACAGATAAAGAGATTGAAGCAAGAGGATTTACATTCCACTATGTATCTATTAAAACTAGATTGTCATTTCTTTTTGTTGACCGCCTAAGAATATTTACATTCCACTATGTATCTATTAAAACCTTATTCCACGCTTATACCTCCGGCTTATCATTTTTATTTACATTCCACTATGTATCTATTAAAACAGATTGTCATTTCTTTTTGTTGACCGCCTAAGAATATTTACATTCCACTATGTATCTATTAAAACTCATAATTTTTACCCTTTCCCACCCTATCGTCCATATATTTACATTCCACTATGTATCTATTAAAACATTGTCAAGCAACAACGCTTGTTCACCTGTAAGTGGATTTACATTCCACTATGTATCTATTAAAACCAACAGGTCAGTTCAAACTCGCTGTAGTCTATGTAAATTTACATTCCACTATGTATCTATTAAAACCCTACGATTATAGGAATGTAATTATCCTTAATGTGATTTACATTCCACTATGTATCTATTAAAACGCTTGCTTTGACAAGGATTACAGAATTGTTGAAGCTAATTTACATTCCACTATGTATCTATTAAAACCATTTCTGACACAACTGTCCTTGCGGTCTGTCAATATTTACATTCCACTATGTATCTATTAAAACGGATTATACCGGCGACAATTTCGCCGAATATCTTAATTTACATTCCACTATGTATCTATTAAAACCAGGCAGAATTGCCATGACTGTTATGTGCAATATTAATTTACATTCCACTATGTATCTATTAAAACAATTAACTGGTATAAGAGAAGATGTTATATATAATATTTACATTCCACTATGTATCTATTAAAACTAGCTGGATAAGCTCCAGCAGAAAGGGGGAACATAATTTACATTCCACTATGTATCTATTAAAACTTTCTTCCTCTGTCTCTTCATATATAAAGATGTCTTTATTTACATTCCACTATGTATCTATTAAAACTATGATGTCATTGACTATGAAGACGGAACATTTCTATTTACATTCCACTATGTATCTATTAAAACTCTTGCTGTGTTGCACTAGCTTGTTTTGTAGCATATTTACATTCCACTATGTATCTATTAAAACCTATAAGATACTAAAAATCTTGCCTTGCACTGATATTTACATTCCACTATGTATCTATTAAAACGAAATCTTCTATTGCAACTGATATTCTGTGAAGTTCATTTACATTCCACTATGTATCTATTAAAACTTCTTCCTCTGTCTCTTCATATATAAAGATGTCTTTATTTACATTCCACTATGTATCTATTAAAACGGATGTTAATAATCACATTAAATGCGTGTACGAAGAATTTACATTCCACTATGTATCTATTAAAACTGAGCGGAGACGAGATTCTCCGCATAGTAAACAAATTTACATTCCACTATGTATCTATTAAAACGCAACTTCATTTGCAACGAATAACTGTCCTTTGTTATTTACATTCCACTATGTATCTATTAAAACTATCTTGCTGTGTTGCACTAGCTTGTTTTGTAGCATATTTACATTCCACTATGTATCTATTAAAACATATATGGAATAAGAGCATTAATCACATCATTTTCATTTACATTCCACTATGTATCTATTAAAACGGCTTTTGTCATAGTCCTGCTGCCTATCTTGTATGACATTTACATTCCACTATGTATCTATTAAAACCTGTCTGGCTGCGTTATATATCACCACTCTGTCAATTTACATTCCACTATGTATCTATTAAAACCACAAGCGTACCATTCAAAGATACAAAGGCGGTAAGATTTACATTCCACTATGTATCTATTAAAACTTTATCTGCTGTTTATCCGTTAATTGTGTATCATTTATTTACATTCCACTATGTATCTATTAAAACATGCTCTCACAATTTCAATCTCTTGTTCATCGTTATTTACATTCCACTATGTATCTATTAAAACCTCTCTCGTCTGTAAAAATCTCAATCAGCTTTTTAATTTACATTCCACTATGTATCTATTAAAACATATCTTCATTCTACACCGCCTTTATTGATTAATTAAATTTACATTCCACTATGTATCTATTAAAACAGCCATTTTCACAAGGAGTTAATGAATTATAGCAATATTTACATTCCACTATGTATCTATTAAAACCCGTGGTCTTAAATGACCTTATTTTGATATCTTAATTTATACCTTTTTGTCGACTCCTATTATTTATATATATTATTATCCTAAAGATTTTATCCAACAATTACAAATATCTGATAAAACCTACATTGTCGACCTTATGGTTATTTTACATCATTATCATTCGACAGACAAGATTGCGCAATACATATATAACTTTATATTATAAAATCTGTTACATTATCCTGTCTCCCCCACAACTCTTTATCAACCCACTTCTGCTGTCTACTTTTAAATAAAATAACAGAATCCAGTTCGTTATTAATATATGGAGCTAATTCTTTTTGCATTTTAATTAATTGTACTTTTGATAATTCTCCTTCAAAAACCGAATTCTGTATATGTGTCATATATTTTTTACATATTTTAAATATATGACACCATCTTTTTCTTCCATTTTCATCCTTGCTTACATCATATACTAAAACAATATACATACACTAACCTCATATTTTATTTAGATATGTTAAATGTCGTTAATTTCATATATGATACCAGAGTCAAGAGGTCTAAGCCCACATGAGCTTGCTCATAGGTTGGTGAAGAACCTTGGAACCCGACATCAATATATAATATTACCACCATATCCTAAAACCTTCATATTCCTTTTCACCTATTAGATGTTTGATAAGTTTATATGCCTCTAACCTTATCAAATACTGATATGATACCTGTCGTCCAAGCTCTTTATGCATTATTGTCTGTTTCATCTTTTTTTCAAATTCCGAAACAATAAGTTTAGAAGCATCCTTTTTTAAATGTAAATAATTCAATTCTTTTGTGAAACTTTTTTCTGTTATTTGTTTTCTATTAAGTAATGAAAATATCAATCTATCACCAATCAATGGTTTGAATACTTCTGATATATCAAGGCATAACGAATATCTTCTAATACCAGGTTCATGTAAATAACTTATTGTTGGATTCAACTGCGTATGATATATTTCGCTTAATGTTCTTGTATATACTAGTGAATTAACAAATGAAATTAATGAATTAATCATATTATCTGGAGGATGCATTACTCTTTTATCAAATTCTATTTCCTGATTAATAATTACACTCCATGCAGCATAATATTTTTTTCGTATATTTCCCTCAATCCCCATAAGTTCTTGTATAGATTTTACACCTACCAATCCTGTACGCAAAGAATCTATATCCTTCATATAATCTGATACGTTTTTATCTCGTCCATTATAATATCGTAAGTTTCTATATATATTATCTGCTGCCGCCTGAATAAACTTTTTAGCTATTAAAAGTCTTTTATCATATTCTATATAATGCTGCACCTGATTTACTAATAACTGACCTGCAAGATTACTTTCTTTAGGATAAAAACTTCCTGTATAGAAATTATAATAATTAAAAAAATGTATCGGTATTCCATACTGGGATATGTAACTTAAAAATGTTGTATTAAAAGACATTTCTGACATAACATATATATCTGATATACGCTCTATAGGTATATCTCTTTTTTCACCATCATATGATGTAAATCTTAATGTATTATCTTTTCTTTTTAAATCTCCATTATTGTATACATAAAAGCTCTGCTGCATTTTATTCCTCCACTTACTACATAAGACTATATAAAACACATATCAAAATAAGCGCATTTTTTACATATCTTGGTTTCATTCAATTCTGGTGGCAGTTTATACTCCTTTATTTTATTAATATCATCAATAATTTTATCAATTTCCCTGCAATCCTCATCTGTTAGCTCTATCTCTATATTTCTTTTAGCCAAAGGATAGTCAATCTTTCCAGTAAGCCCTTCTACGCCTCTCTTTTTCAAATAATAAAGATAGTACTTTAACTGCCATATTCCAGCTTCCTCTATCGCCTTACTCTTTTTCACCTCATGTAATTCTTTCTTCTCACGTATGAAATCAATATTAATAACATCATCAATATTAATATGCTTGTCATCCCTTGCATAACTATTCTCATCCAGCAATTTACCAAGTTGTACATTTTCATTGCCATCTTCCATTGTAATCTGATGACAAAAATACCACAGTTTTCTTTTACATATAAAATAATAATATATCATTACACCTGTTATTTTATCTTCCATAACTGTAAACCTCATAAATACTACATACTCTTGATATTATTAACAACTATTACATAAATATCGAATCCTGCGTCTGTTTTTTTATTAACCCTCTTCCCGTACATTTTTCTATATCAAATTCATAATCCATACTTGCTCTATGTATATTCAATTCTGCTTGCCTTGCTTTGTTTTTCCCATCCCCATTGCCACTTTCCCAAATAACACATTCGTCAACTAATTCTGGCAATTTGCACTTATTATATGTTGGCAACGACAAAGTCATATCCGATATTTTAGATGTAAATATACTTCTAATGTCCTTTTTAATATATTTATCGTTAATTATCTTTAAGCAATTGTCTATAAAATCAATATTTTGGTTATATATGTTATCAGGTATTATCGTAACACTATTTATATTGCGGAATTGTCTATCAGCTTCTTGTTTACTATACTCTGCCTCATTAATTATTTGGAAATTATCTAGAGCCTTCTTTATATTTTGGTAATAAGCAGTATCTACTAATTCCTCTGTACAATACACCCGGTTTATGTATTCATTCTTTTCTCTTTCTGCTAAAGGTCTTCCTGTATAATCTTTCAGTATATTTACTGAGCGATTATATATATCTTTATCATATATATAACTAATGCTTTTTTTCTTATTACTTTTTACATCATCACCATTAAGTATTTCTACCGAATTTCCTTTGCTATTAATTTCTTCTGCAATATATATATGAACATTAGCCTCTATAGGTACATAACGCATATGTCTGTTACACCTTCCTAGACGTTGTAATAAACTATCAACCGTGCTCATTTCTGTATACAATACATCAAAGTCAATATCCAGACTCGCTTCTACAATCTGCGTTGTTATCCATATACCAGTAGCCGAATTATCCCTTGAAAATGACATTATATTTTCTTCTAATATTCTTCTATGTTGTTTTATAAAATTTGAATGTAAAAGATGTATTTCTGTTTTCTCTTCATCCATCCTGAAATCGTATATATCACATATTTTTTGGTACAACGCCTGAGCACTGCTGATAGTATTACATATTACTAACACTTTTTTATCTCTGGCATCTTCAATAACCTTATCTACATTAATATCTCCATACTCTGCATCAAGCCAATGTCTTACATTTTCTACCACTGTTGAAAAATCTTTATATTCATAATCTACTGCTTCTATAAGACCATATTCCTCCATTAAACTTCTTAACACTGGTGGAAATGTTGCCGTTATAATCGCAAAATGTCCTCCCATATCTGATACAATTTTCAGACCATATATAATTGCTGCTATAATTTCCGCATCATATGATTGTATTTCATCTATTATAACTTTAGAATATTTAAGTGTTGCTGCAAATATTTCTGTTCCCAATGCTTTGTATACAAACTTAAATATCTGATCAACAGTACACACAGTCAATGGAAAAGAAAGCAGCTTTGCCTTTTGATACATATTATAAGCACTTTCCTCTCCCTTTCTGCTTTCATCTATAAAATGCTGCATACTTCCTGAATGTAATAATGTAACATCACCATAATTATATGTTTTCTTTATTCTGTCATATATAGCATTGGATGAAACCATATATGGTAATGTATAAAAACATTTTTCACCATCAGCCCACAATAAAGCTGCTTCCGTTTTTCCCATTCCTGTTGGTGCTACTACTACTACATTCTTATTAATATTCTCTTTCATATATAGTTGCATAGAATTAAATTGCATATTATTTGACTTAAAGTACGCGTAAATATTCTGTACTAATACTTTGCTGTCAATATCCGAAACCTGTTCTGCTTTATCATAGCCTGAACTAACAGTATAATCAAACTTGTTTAACAGACCTTTGACTAGCGCATATTTTTCCCATAAGTCATTATCAAGCCTCTTATTAACTGATGTTTCATTATTTCTAAATAAAATTTTATTAACATTGGCTGCTCTTATCTTTTTTTCTTCTCTTTTATAAAAATCAGCCAGATTATCAATATAGTATTTCTTACAGAATTCCTTTATTTGAGCACTTTCCCACTTATCTTCCCTGTCATGATGATGGTAAACAGCAGTTATAAATATCTTAAAATCTTCTACTGTACAATCTGGAACCATATTGCTTAATTCATCCTGAGATATACTTACAGCGCTTAAATATCCATGAGGAATTTCATAATCGAAGGTTTCATCTGAATGTAAATCTCTATTACCTATTTTATTCTGAAATACTATGTTAGCTTTACCAATATCATGTATTCGACATGCTTCAACAACAAGCTTTTTCTCTTTCTCCGTAAAATATCCACCATATATTTTAAAAAAATTCTCTGCACATATTACTATATCTTCAAGATGCTGTTTTAACGTAACCTGTCCTTTTTCCGTTATATTTATAAACTCATCAATGGAATTATCAATAGCTGTTTTTTCACTTTGTGTGAGATTATCTTCTACTATTTCTATTGCAGATTTAATCTTTTTAACAATTTCACTTTTCTCATCATCAGATAAACTTTTTGTTGCTGACTTTGCATAATACTCCATATGTTCTCCTTCTACTCTGCCAACCTCTTATGTAATTATTGATAAATAAATCTAATTCCAATATGTATCTATTAATTTTAATTACGCAAATACTACTACATCTTCTGATTGTGAATCATCTACTAAAATATTTTCTATCTCTATTCCACTAGGATAATAAAAAACTTTAATCCGCCCGCCTTCTTTCTCAGACTTCCATCTACGCAGCCCCTGTTTAGTTATCTCATACTCCTTATTCAAGGTATAAACAGTAGAATTACTGTTTTCATAGCCTCTTTCCATAATATATGATACTGGAATATATATATTATGCTTTGTATCTGCTTCATCCTCTTCTCTTATATTTACTATATCAACACTTTTTATATCTATCAAATCCTCATATCTTCCAAGCGACAGATACATAGGTGGATTTTTAAGTGCTTCATATATAATCTGCATATCCTCATCTTCTTCTGGTAAAATATGAATAACTATCTCATTTTCACAGACTAATTCTACATTAGCCACTCCTCTAGTAATACCATATTTTTTCTTGCTTCCATTAACATATATTCCATGATGTCTGTTTTCTTCATATTTTCTTCCAGGTGAAAAAGAATATCTTGTATACAATTCTGATATTGTTCCTTGATTTGTTCCCTGTATACTCAATTTCATCCCATGATATCTCTTAAATCCACATGCTGCATGTATCATTCCTATGACTGTTGAATATGGTGGAAGTGGATACGTTTCTTTTATGATAAAGCTGCTTGGCTTTTTATAATTAGCAAGATTTTGAAAACAGTGTAGTCTAATTGCTTTCATCATAATATTCGCTCACTTTCTCTTTCAACTGGCTAAATGCTTTTGCTACTGTCACTGCACGTAACTTTTCCTTAAGTTCTGTATCATTGTCAAATATATCCGATACAACTCCAACAACCGTATTATCATTTATACTGTCATCCCCTTGCATTAAATCTAGAAATGCACCTATCCTTATACTATTATTCTTAATTCGAACACAATTCTCAAAGAAAGGATTTTTTCTGGTATAATTACCGCCAATAACAAATAGTGGTGAAAGATTTTCTCTTCTTCCTTTAATATCTCTATATAAGTACTGTACGGCGTCTAATAGAGCATTTACTCTTTTTGTCTTTTGTTCTGGTGATATACTTATATCTACATCCTCTCCTACTCTGTCTAGATCAATCGATAATGTATATGTATAATATGCCCTGTGTATCTCGCTCTGTGCAATAGCATTACCAAGATTTTGTCGTTTTGCAAGTCCCATATTGGTTAGGAACTCTAATTCACCCTGATAAGGTTCTAGAGATATCGCATTACTCAGTCTTGCCACAGCGCTTCTTGTTGTTGCTCCACCTTTAAGATTATCTTCTTTAGATGTCGTCTTCATATAACCAAATAAATCTATCTCTGGATAATCTTCTATCGTAGCTAATGGAGCAAACTGAACAACACCGCTCTTTCCATCTACAGGTGTATCATTCCAATTAAGCTGCTGAACTAAATTATATCTTATAGCCTGCCTTGATATATATGAATACTGTTGATAATCTCCCCTTGTCATCTTTTTCAAAGTTGTTATATTTCCTACACCCTCACCATAATTGGCACTCTCGGCCAAAAATACCATTGTTAATGTTAATCCATCCTTTTTCATCTATACGCCCTCCTTAATCATTCTTATTATCATCTTGTTTTTTTGAATTTGAATTGCATCCTTTTAATCCGAGTAAAAATGCATATCCGTACTCTTCAAATAATGCTGGATTATTAAACATATTTACAAATGCACTAGGAACTACCAGCTTACCTGCCTGTTCCTCATTCGCAGGCATCTTGCAGGAACTATATAATCTCATCACTATTTCAAGATACTTTCCTGTATTCTTTGTCGAAAGTGCATTCATAAGCTGATACAACGTCCCTCTGATACATTCATCATCTTTAGCCCCCTTTGATGCTAATAATGCTGTACGAAGTGAATAACCGCTATTCATTACTGCTAATCTGTTCATAGCTATCTTACCTCCATTCTCTTTGCCACTTTTAACTATATTGCTCCACAAAAGTACATTATAAATCCAGTAAGCAGATGCATTATAAGCTGGTGTCTCTATTGATGCCCTTATCACTCTGTTAAGAAGCAGCTCCTGACCTTTAAAATTCAGTATATTAAGAACAACCTGCTCATGAATATTAATATACTCCCCTTCTATCATAATATATGGATACATCTGCATATATTGTAAAGCATTCTGGACCTTTTTCTCTCTGATAATTTTCAATGCATCATTACTTACAACTGCAAAAACATACTTATCATCCTGCTTCGTACCTCTGATTATTACCTGGACACTGGATAATTCTTTAAGTTTAAATTCCATCAGCCTGTTCAACATTCTTGCAAACCACTGTGAATAACTCTCTTTTTCACGCTTTACAGCATTATCCGAGTATATATCATTTTCTTTTATATAAGCATAATCATTCTTTTTATTAGCCTCTATCATCCCTCTAATAGAAACATTTGTATTAAGAAATGCAAATCGGTTTCCTAAAAGATTAAATCCCAACGGACATAAAGCATAAATAAATGCACACTCAGGACACAAAAAAGCATCTACTTTACAATTCCAGAAAGCTGACTTTTTTTTATCTAAATCATCTGCCATATCTTTTAAAAAAGCTATCGATACCCTATCATTACTTTCTAAAATCTTTCCACAATCAATACATATATCTTTATCTTTTATATGTTGTTTTTTTACATAATCTTTGAAAGGCTTAATAAAATCCTGTTCAAACAATTCTCTCATATTTTTCTTTTGATTAGGTATATATAAAAAGCTCTTTCCTTCCCAAAAACAATTAATATAATTAAATATAACACTTTTCATAACAAATGTTTCTTCACATAAAGGCTGCTTTAAAAATATATTTAATTCTTCTAAACGCCTTTTAAGTTCACACGCATCTAACTTGAAACTCAGCTTTTCTTTCTGCAGATTCTCATATATATATGCATTCTCTATATCATTCTTTATATTATCAAAGCCTGACTTGTAACTATTGGATAAAAGCTTATCACTGATAAACTTAAGCATATCTTTATTAGCAGAATTTTCCTGCCATACATCATTATCTATTTTGTCTATAATAACATTAATATTATCTAAAACTCTTGCATACACCGTACTATCTCTGTAATATTTAACACAGGCTTTAAAAAATATATCTGTCCAATCAGCATTTTCTATAAAATCTTCATCCAGCCATAATCCACTTTCATATGGTTCAAAACCATATTCAGTACTTCCCTGCTCTTTTATGCCATATTCCCTGCCTTCAAGAATACCTATATTATATTCCTTAAGCATATAATATAACCCGACAATACCAGCATTTTTAAGAAAATCCCCCGGTATTATAAGATGCTTACTCATTTCTTACCTCCTCTCAATTTAATCAAATTATTTGTATACACTTTCAACTCCAATGCATACTTATATACCATACATATTGTTACGTTACATCAGCACTTCCCACTTACCATGCCCTTCACTACGCCTGCTGCCAATTCCTGACTGATAAAGTATATTAAGCAGTTCTTGATTTCCTGTTATTTTATAAATGCCTATATTGGCATCTATCTTTCTTCCAAAACAGTTAACTACAACTTTCTTACCCTTCACTGGCAACAGTGAAAAGTCTTCCACTGATATATCCAGATTAACTTTCTGCAAGAATATTGAAACATTATCTCTTACCTTATCAGCAAATTCAACACTGTCATATGTATAATATTCATCTTTATTAGTATCTGCATTATGTTGTCTTACAATAAGTGGACTTTGCATTTTAATAACAAGTTCGTTATCAACAATCTCTTTTCTGTTTTGTGATTTTACTGAAATAAGTTTCATTGAATTATTATTAAGTGGATATTTCTTCATTCTCATTAATTGAAATGAATTAAACCACTCTATGGTCTGTCCCATATCTGCATCAGTGAAAAATATTTTAAATCTTGTTTCTTTAAGTTTTATCACATCTTTGCCAAAAACAGCTCCTGGCAGATATACACTATATGTAAACGTTTTTATTATTGACTTACTTTTATCATATAATCTTTCAAACATTTCCTGTGAATAATTATTACTTGCTGCCTTTAAAAAGCTAACAATTGTTCTTTCATATTCGACTGGCAGTTCTGGCTTCTCTAGCTGAAATTCTAACACTAACTGAATCATCAATTTCACCTCCTTTATTATCTTCTTATGCTATAAGTTATATCACTCATTATTACATATGTCAATATAAAAATTAACTACTAGGTGTGATTTTTTAATATCTTTATATATTGATTTTTTTTGTTTTTTACTGTAGAATTTCAATAATAAACATTTACCATACTGGAATGTAAATAATAGATAATTATTATATATTTTATTTTAATATCAACATATTGGAATTACTATTTGATAATATTCTACCACCATCTAAAAAAGGAATTGCCGCAAATTTACAACAATTCCTTTTTTCTTTTTATTATATTTTAAATTCTATCCAAAACACATTATATATCTTTTTAGTATACACAAAACGCACTTCCACCGTTAATTCTATTTATAATAATCTTTATTTTTATCAAGAAGAGCTATCATTTTTTCCTTTACATCTTCTGGTTCTAACACTTCCACGTTGCCAAGTCCTATAAGCCATCCTAATAATACATTTGATTTGACCGCACAGAATGTCACAAGCAATTTCTTTTCCTCAGCTTTTTCATTATGTTCATTATCAGCTGATTCTATATCCTGTTGACATATTGCTTCTTCTTTTATATCTATCCATTTTCCAAACTGGTCTATAAAAGTTCCTACAAGGCTTTCAGGTATTCTTACCTTGATTCTTCTTTCTTGGTCAGTATACATTCCCATTCTTTTTGCAACATATGTATCTGCATTAAAGTGCATGAATAACTCTTTGCCTTGTCTATCAGTTTCCATTATTTCAATATTATCCAGCTTATCTACTCTGTAGTGACGTTCCTTACGTACACCATCTTTTTCAAATGTATCATATCCATATAGATAATACCTGTCATTTGCCCATATTAGTGTCCATGGATTGATTGAATATTTTCCTTCTATATTCTTCCTTACAAGCTGTTTATGATTATTCCATTTCATATAATCAAATATAATCTGCTTATTTTTCTTTATTGCCTCCTGAATAATCCTGACATTCTCCAATATTCTGTCATTCTCGGCTTTTGCCACATTTACACACTGTATACTTCTATCAAGCTCTTCTCCATCATATATACTTCTTAATGTTTTAAGCTTTTTTATCATATTATCAGCTATGCCTTTTTCTATAAAATTTGAAGCATATACGGCATCTGTTATCAACTTAAGTTCTTCTTTATCAAGAAGTCTCCTATCAATATAATACCTTGCCGCCTGACCTTTGCCCCTATGTATATCTATCCCCATTTCTTCTTCAAGCTGATCCAGATATCTTGCAATACTATCTCTTCCACATTCAGCAGTCTCCTCTGCCATATAATCTTTAATATCTGACATAGATAAGGGATGTTCTTTATCCGAATATTTCATAAGCACCTGATATAATATCAATGCATTATTTTTCCCTTGTTTCCCCATTAATTTCACATCCTTTTTCATCTTTTTTGTATGTTCATCTCATGCATTAACTCCCCTATATTCTACTTAATATCCATAATAAATTTCTCAAGCTTATCATGATTATCCTTTGCCATTTCGCTATTACGGTCTGCTAATGCAACCTCATTTTTTATATTTTTAAGTGTCTTTGACAACTGCGCCATGCATCTGTCATTATCTCCGCCGCCACTAAATGTAAATACTGCATCTATTTTATCAGCTATTCCATATTTTTTTATAAATGTATTTACTGGTGCGGCTGGCATTCCTGCCCATATAGGTGTGCCTAATATAATTTCATCATAGTAATCTATATTATCTGGAACACCTTTTATCTGTGGTTTTCTGCCAAATGTTGACTGCATTCCACCAACAATCATCTGCCTTACTGTATTTTGAGGCAATGGCTTAAGTAGCTCTATTTCAAATATTTTAGCACCAAGTTTTCTTGCTATTTCTACCGCTGCTTCTTTTGTATTTCCTGATAATGAATAATAAACAACTGCTTTGCTCATAACTATCTCCTTTGCCTGATAAATGTAATAATATTATTATAAAAGAAAAGTAAATGTCTGCTTCGCAGCCGCATTCTTTTCCTTTGCGCTCATTACATCATAATAACACACAAACAGCATTGTTGAAAAATTATATGACACTTGTTTTTAACTAATTTTAAAACAACTTATTTTAAGACTAAATGTTATTACTGCAATTACATATACGCCATTTCATAGTTTTAATTACTACGTCAAAAGGTATTGTTGATAATAAAATCTTGACATCTCTGCCACGATGTATTATCATTATAATAGTTTGAGTATCAAAGTGTTGTGATACTGGTTCAATAATTTTTGTATACTCCAACAATATATACTATAGAAATGAGGATTGGTTTAATATGGATCTTAGTGCGAATAAATATAAGCTTCCCGAATTACATATTGGTAATAAAACAGCAAGGCTTCCTATTATACAAGGTGGCATGGGTGTTGGTGTCAGTTTAAGCAGTCTTGCAGGCGCAGTAGCAAAGGAAGGAGGCGTCGGAATTATTTCAACTGCCCAGATTGGTTATGATGATGATGCATTTGAATATGATCAGGCCGGCTGCAATTTAGCAGCAATAAAGAAACATATCCGTAAAGCTAAAGAAATTGCCGGTGGTAATGGACTTGTTGGCGTAAATATTATGGTTGCACTTAAACACTATAAAGAACATGTAAAAGCAGCTGTTGCCGCAGGTGCCGATGTAATTATCAGCGGTGCTGGTCTTCCGATAGATTTACCAGCACTTGTAGACAAAACCTGTCAGACTAAGATAGCTCCTATCGTATCATCAAAAAGAGCTGCACAGCTTATATTAAAAATGTGGTCGCATAAGTATGACCGAACCGCTGATTTTATCGTAATAGAAGGACCAAAGGCTGGCGGACACCTCGGATTTTCTAATGAACAGCTGAACAATACAGCTTCACTTGATTTCGATAATGAAATAACTAATATTATAGAATGTAAAAAAGAATATGAAGATAAATACTCCAAAAAAATACCTGTTATTGTTGCAGGAGGAATATTCGATAAACAGGATATTATTCATGCAATTAAGCTTGGAGCTGATGGAGTACAGATAGCAAGCAGATTCGTTGCTACTAAAGAATGTGATGCATCACCTGCTTATAAACAGGCTTATATCAATGCCAGACAAGAAGATGTTCAGATTATCCAAAGTCCTGTCGGAATGCCTGGAAGAGCACTTCGCAATGCATTTATTAAACAACTTGACAATTCAAGAATTCCTATTTCCAAATGCTACAATTGTCTTGAAAAATGTAACCCTGCAAAGGTTCCATATTGTATTACAAAAGCTCTTATAAATGCTGTAAAGGGAGATGTAGATAATGGCTTAATCTTCTGCGGTGCCAATGTTGGCCGGATAAATGAGATTACAACTGTACATTCACTTATGAAGGAGCTTACAGAATAACTACCTTGCACTACTGCCAGTTACTTGCCAGCCGGATTATCCGGCTGGCAATATTAAATACTGTTCCTTATAGTGCTACTTAAATTCCAATCATGCAAATAAATTATCCCACTGGCAATATTAAATACTGTGCATTGTATTCTCTCTGACTAAACAATTACTTTATACTCTCTTATAAATAATAGGAACATCATATCCGAAGGTTCTCTTTCCATTCACTTCCATGCTTTCTGATACCTCAAGACAAGCTTCTGAAAAACGTTCCCATAATCTGAATATCATAACTGGTGTAAACTGGCTTACGCTTCCTCCCTCCCAGCTTCCATTCTTTTCCTTATATAATGCTGGCGTAAACTTCTCAGATTTTCTAAGTTCACTATAATCTACACTCTTCATTGAGTTATAGGAAAATGTATTCTTGTCTTCTCCTGCAGGAATTTCATAAGAAGAAAGTATAATTCCATCATTACTATCTGTAATTAGAAATAAATGTGGTGATGCATGACGTTTTCCATCTGTTTCATAATAACTTTCCTCTACAACAAATATTCCATTAAAATCCTCTGGAATATTTGTTATTTTATCATTGCAGACTGTATTTATATGTTGTGCATATGGAAAGCTTTTACCAGCCTCCTTCATTTCCATAAACTGCTCTTTGTTATCAAACTCACCAGTCATAAGATCTACAAAATTTTTAATTTTCATCATAATGTTATGCCTCCATGTGATAATATTTTATTATAATTCTTACAATTCTAAAACAAAAGCTGAAGTCCCATAGCTATAATCCACATATATGCACAAGTATTCGGAATCATTAAAAGTCCAACCTTTGGTTTGGTTTTACTGAATAAGGTTACTGGTATATAGCATCCAAATGAAATAATAATTGCTGCTACCATCCTTGTCAGATGATATCCATAAGCATTTCCTGAAATCAAATACAGAATAATTACTCCTATACCGGTAACTGCAAAAACTGAATTTCTAATAACGGATAATTTCATATTTCCCTCATCTGTACACCAATTATTCTGTGGGAACAAACATATTACAATTCTAACAATTGCTGATATCCATATTATAACCTCAATTATTACTGGTATTGTAAACCCTGGAAATGTAAATTTCCAGATATACATCAAAATAATATAAAAAGCTGTCATTGTAATAGAAGATATCTGCAATCCAATTCCTAGCTGTTTCTTTATCTTATCACTACTTCCACATACTGCTCTGATAATTCTTGGCACAAGATGAAATGCATCTCCCACACAAAGTGTTAATGTTAATATTCCATAAAGAATAAATAATATATCCCCATTTGAATATATAAAAAATAATATTGCAGCAACAAGATCAAAAATCAGATATGCTGCATCAAATATTGCTTCCATAACATCTGGAAGCTGTGGTTTATAATTGTTCTGCTTCATTACTAGTTCTGCTCCTTATACTCTTTTAAATGTTTTTCTGCATTATTGCAGATTTTATCAAACACATCTATACACATATGCTTTTCTTCTTCTGTTAAACCACTTAAAACATCCTTAGCAAACTGTTTCTGTGCATTTATTCCTGCTTTTACAATTACCTCCGCCTTATCTAATAAAATAATCTCAATATGCTTTTTATTATCCTGACTTTGTATTCGCTCAACAAGGCCTTTATTTTCAAGGTTCTTTAGTGATGTTGAAACGTGAGATTTTGTTGATTTTCTAACCTTTACTATGTCTGCTGCTGTATTATGCTGAGGATTATTATGAAGGAACATAAGTATATCATATTCCATCTGTGTTAATTCATACCTGTCGCACACTTCTCCTGAAAGTAATTCATAATAGCTTGTGATTGTTTTATGCTTATCCCAGAAATACATCCTGACCTCCTTTACTATCGTTCTTTTTAGAACGATTATAGACAGATTATTCTGTTATGTCAATCATTTTTTCTTATTCAACTCACAAAATCTTTACTCTATTTTGTGTAATGATTTTTATGTAAGCATTAGTGATAAAATAAGAGCAAGTACTGAAAGGTTTTGGTTGCCTTAGCACTTGCTCTGCTTCTTTATATCAAAGTTATTATATATAGTTGTATGTTGATGATTTGCTGGTCTTTAATTTTTTATCAATCTTATTGCACTCTTTTCGCAAACCATCCAAGACATCCTGTTTTTCATAGGATACCGGATACAATTCTATTAATTCTTTCAGACTTATTTTCGTGATGTCCATATTCATCAAATATACTTGTAACATTCATAACCGACATAAGATGCTCATGAACCATATGTGCCTTTACGGGTGCCTGTTCAAGCAGATTTCCGTGATTTACCCCCTCCTGTTCACCATTAAGAAGATAAACAGCTGCATTTCTGTTTTTTACATTATTATTAACTACATAGTCTGCAAAACCCGGATACCAAAACGAACCGCAGACTGAAAATATGGTAGAAAATGTTTCATCAAAATACAGGCTGTATATAGCAGCAAGACCACCCAGTGAATACCCTCCATATGCCATTGATTCTGCATATACATTATAATGCTTGCGGATGTATGGAACTATTTCCCCAACAAGCTGGTTGTGATATTCCCTGCACTCACCACCAAAGTCTTCAGCCCCTTCTCTTATCGCTTTATATGGCCATGGTGTATATGCAGCCAGTCTGTTTTTTGGAATAAGTCCAACGTATATCTGATTATCAGGCTGTTCAATATTATTTACTATTTCTCCATCATTTATAAATATCACTTTATATTTTCTGCCGCATAAATAATTGTCCGGGAGCCGCACAATAGTTTTAATACCTGATATTTCAATATATTCTATCATATTTAGTTCACTTCTCTTATTCACATATTATTTAACACTATCTGCAATCTTTGATAATGCTTCGAATACAGCCGGTCCATAATCCATAAATTCATCATATCCTATTGTAACTATTTTCTTATTCTTTATAGCTTCAACATCAGATACTGCATCAGATGAAAGCAATTTATTAACTGCATCTGCATCATTCTTAGCATTGCGGTCACTTGTTACATATACTATAAGCTCAGGATTCATTGTTACAAGTGTCTCTAATGAAAGACCCGATGTACCTGTTGATACGTTTGTATATCCTAGTTTATTCAACATGTTCTCCTGTAAAGATGATTTGTATGTGCCAAATGTATTTCCATCAAATGCGCACATTACAAGTGCATTTTTCTTGTCTGTTCCTGTATTTCCTACTGATGTCAGGACTGAATCATATTTCTTCTGAAGTTCATCTGCATATGAGTCTGCCTTGTCCTGAACATTAAATATAACACCAAGATTCCTAACATCCTGTATAACACTTTCAATCTTAGTCTCTCCCTTTGTTACACTTGCAGCCTGTGCATAAACTTCAACGCCATTTGCATTCCATTCTGTGTATTCTCCAAGAGATTTATCAGAAAACATAGCTGCTCTGCCCACGATTATATCCGGCATCGCAGATAAGACTATTTCTTTAGATATAGTTTTCTTATCACCCAGCTTATTTATATTTGCAACACTGTCCTTATATATTGAGGTAACTTCATTGTCTGGATTCATCATTCCGACTATTTTATCACCCAGCCCCAGTTCAATAAGTGTTTCTGTTGCTGACAAATTGTTCGTTACAATTCTTTCTGGTGCTTTCTCAAATGTCTGCTCAACTTCATTACCAGATGCATCATATGTTGTTATTGTTACAGGATACTGCGTCTGCTTCGATTCAGCCTGTAACTGTGAACTGCTGTTACTATCATTGGAACCTGTATTCCCACAACCGGTAAATAATGCTGCTGATGTAACTGTTATTGCTAAAACTGTTATTAGTGATTTGAATTTTCTCATTGCTTCAAGTCTCCTTTATTATACATTTATATTTTATATCATGTGTATTGAATTAATATCTGATTGCTGCCACGATTGATAACTTCACATTCTACATCATATATTTCTCGCATATTATCTTTTGTAATAACCTCTTCTGGTTTTCCTTTATATCTTATTCTCCCATCCTTTATAAGATATATATAATCTGAAAATCTACATGCCAGCTGTATATCATGCAAAACTGCCAGAACATTTACATTTAATTTTTTTACAATTTTTAATATTTCAAGCTGATATTTAATATCCAGATGATTAGTCGGTTCATCAAGCAGCAAAAGTGTAGGCTGCTGTGTAATCGCCCTTGCCAGCACCACTCTTTGTTTTTCACCGCCTGACAATGACAAATATGAACGATTTCTTTTTTCATACATACCAACGCTTTTTAATGCATTATATGCAATCTTATAATCTTCTTTTTTCTCCTGCTCCATCATCTTTAGATGAGGAGTACGGCCAAGCATAACTACATCAAGCACAGAACAGTCAAAATTAAGATTATTGAACTGTGCAACAACTGCCATATTCTGTGCACTTTTTCTTATACTTATATTATCCAGAGGTTTTCCATCCAGATATATCGCTCCAAGATCCGGTTTTGTTATTCTGTAAACCGTCTTTAAAAACGTGGTTTTACCACAACCATTTGGTCCTAGTATTGTATGGAACTCATTATTACTAACACCAAGCGATATGCCATTTAATATTCTGCTGCCCTCTATACTGTACTGTATATTATCACATCTAAGTTCCATAACTACTCCCTGCCATAATTCTTCTTAGTTACAATGTATATAAAAAATGGAGCACCAACCAGAGCTGTAAATATTCCTATAGGAAGCTCTGCATTCTTAACCAGTACTCTTGCAAGAACATCAGCCCATATAAGAAATATCGCTCCAAGAAGTATCACCACTGGCACTAATCTCTTATGATTCGTTCCTGCAAATGCCCTTGATATATGTGGTATTATAAGTCCTACAAAACCAATTATTCCACAGCTTGAAACAAGCACACCTGTTACTACTGCTATTAATGTCATATAAACTTTCCTGTACAGGCTTAAATTTATTCCAAGTGTAACTGCTGTTTCATCACCTAACATCATCGTATTAAGTATACGATACTGCGTACAGAAAAATAATGTAACAGCTATTACAACAACTGCTGGAAGTATAATGCTTTTCCAGCCTGCATTAGCAAGTGAACCCATTGTCCAGAACTTGATTGTCATTATGCTGTCAGCATTGGCTCCAACTGAAATAATAAAGTTAGAAAATGCTGTAAACAATGCATTAACAACAGTTCCTGCAAGAATAAGTCTTGTCGTAGTCATTTTTCCATGTCCGGAAGCAATTCCAAGAACCATAACTGTTGCTATAACTGCTCCCACAAATGCACCACCGGAAACAAACGCTCCCAGTCCCATAACTATAAGCAGGGTTGCACCAAATGTAGCGCCTGATGACACACCAAGAATATATGGCTCAGATATTGGATTATTAACTGTTGCCTGCATCACACATCCACATAATGCAAGTCCGGCACCGGCCAACAAGCCAAGAAGAACTCTTGGCAATCTCATATTCCAGACTATTGCAATCATTGCTTTGCTGGACGAATTGTATATTTCATCATTATGTATAAGCTTTCCAAAAATAATTTTATATGTGTCTGATACTTTTATATTCACCTGTCCAAGTGATACCGCCGTAATAACTGTAATCACAAGCGCTGCCATCAGTAAAATTATTACAGCCACATATAATGTTTTAGATTTGGAGATATCATTTACTTTTTCCAACCTCTTGTCCTCCAAGACTAATTATAGTTACCCTTAACTAACTTTAATAGATTAAAACATACCTTTCTAATTTTGTCAATGGAAATTTTTTCTAATAATTCTAATCTAATAATTCCAATATAAAATTTTTTCTAATAATTCCAATAAATAAAATAAGAGCAGGTACTAAAAGGTTTTCGTTGCCTTAGTACTTGCTCTGTTTCTTTGTATCAAAGTTATTATATATAGTTGTAGGTTGGTAATTTATAGGTATTTTGTAAGATGTAACCTTTGACACTCCCCACAGCTAAAGCAGGGGGATTCTTGCTTCAACCACTACTGCATTGGCTGATACCATTCGGTATCTCAATGTCTTACACAGTGTCCACAAGCTGGATTATACTGTTCCCGTATGCCCTACGGTGCAGTTTTATATGTACTATACTGACTGCATTTGCAGTCCTTTATTCAAGATATTTACACTGGCATTGGTGTCCCTATCGTGTCTTGTATGGCACTCTGGACACTCCCACTTGCGGACGGAAAGATTCTTTACCAGTGGATTTTTATACCCACAACAGGCACACGTCTGACTGCTTGGGTACATTGTAGGTACTTTTACAATGTCATTCCCATACCAGACAGATTTATATGTGAGCATATCAAAGAACTTAGACCACGATGCCGAGCCAATGTGCTGTGCCATTTTATGATTACGCATCATGTTTTTTACTTTCAAATCCTCTATGCAGATGGTTTGGTTTTCACGAATCAGCTTCGTGGATTCATTCTGTAAAAAATCGTTTCTCTGATTAGTAATCTTTTCATGGACTAAGGCAACCTTAACACGTTGTTTATTGCGATTTTTTGAACCTTTTTCTTTGCGTGACAATTTTCGTTGTTCACGCATGAGCTTACGCATTGATTTTTCAAGGTATTTAGGGTTAGGTACCTCATTTCCGTTACTGTCGGAATAGAATTCTTTAATACCTACATCAATACCAATCTTACCACCTTTATTATTCATTGGCTGTGGTTCAAATTCTATATTCAGAACTGCAAAATACTTACCTGTGGGAGTATGCTCAATGGTTACATTATTGATTTTACCTACTTCCATTGATTGGCGGACTTTGACATATCCCAACTTAGGAAGTTTGATATATTTCCCAACAATGCGAATATTATTGCTTTGATTGATTGTTCTGTAGGATTGATGATGATTATGCTTGCTTTTGAACCGTGGATGTTTTGCATGTTTCTGAAAGAAATTTACAAAACCTCTGTCAAGGTCACGCAGGGACTGCTGTAAAGCAATAGAATCTACCACTTTAAGAAACGCAAAATCATCATGCTTTTTCAAATCCGTCAGCATTGCAGAAGTCTGTGAATAGCCAATTTTACTACCGTTCTGATAGGCTTCGTTACGCATGGCAAGACCTTTGTTGTAGATTAGTCTGCAACAACCTAATGTCTGGTTTATGATATTTTGCTGTTCCTTATTCGGGTAGATTCTAAATTTGATACCTTTTTGCATTATCCTAATTTATCCTTTTGCCTTTGTGATGTTTTCTGGTTTTCGATATACTGTTTGATTACATCAAGCGGAGCGCCACCAACAGTAGATACAAAATAGCTGTTTGTCCACAGTGATGGCATTCTTGTTTTCAATGACGGATACTCACTTCTCAAAACTTTGGAAGTATATCCTTTTAATGATTTAACTGCTTTGTGAATACCAAACTGAGGGTCTACTTCCATGAGTATGTGTACATGGTCCGGCATGATTTCCATTTCCATGATGTCTACAGAAATATTTGCAGCATATTCAAGGAGAAGTTCCTTTAATCTGGTATCTATTCCATTTGTTAAGATTTTGCGTCTATACTTAGGACACCACACAACATGGTATTTACAAGAATAGACTACATTGTTATTGGATTTATATGTAATATTCATATATGTATTATATGCCATTTTTAAATCTAATACAAGGATATTTTGTTCCATCGGTGGTTACTTGCGTAAATTCGATGGAAGTGTCTTATATCCCCATAGCTAAAGCAAGGGGTTTTACGACACACTGGATAAATAAGGCGCTCTGACAGAGCGCCTTAAATTTTCAGATTTTATTCATGAAAT
>OCQC01000102.1_pt1 | contig 117665 bp, 108 predicted proteins | sample 1538401 | NCBI WGS metagenome assembly OCQC01 (sample SAMN04571689, study PRJEB22368) | human gut metagenome | biome: human gut; material: stool | host: Homo sapiens | place: Luxembourg | collected 2012-08-03 | reverse complement strand
GATTTAATGCAGCATAGTAAGTGCTTCTAGGGAATTTAAGTGCAGAGCACATCTGCTTTACAGTATACTTGTCTAAGTTGAAATGGGTTCTCGATTCTGGACAGAAATATCTGGATGAGAATGGAGAGTATCAGATTAACAGCTTTATTACGGATATTGATGACATGCAGAAATTATTGGATCAAATGGAAACAGAACCGTAAATGATAAAATTTCTCAATAACACTTTTCGGAATGGAAATCTTATAAAAAACAGGTATAATATCAAGTTAAATGGTAGCTCTTATGGTGTTATGAGCAGCCGTTGACATAAGATGTTATGACAAGATGTCAGGAGGAAAATACTATGTTAGATTTTAAGAAATTCAATGGAAAGCACACAGGAATTTTTGCAGCAGGTGTATTATTTGGAACTGCAGGTATTAAGATTTTATCCAGTAAGGATGCAAAGAAAGTCTATACACAGTGTACAGCAGCTGTTCTTCGTGCAAAGGAATGTGTTATGAAGGTAGCAACCAACATTCAGGAAAATGCAGAAGACATCTATGCAGAGGCACAGCAGATCAATGAAGACAGAGCTGCAAAAGAAGCAGAGTATGAAGATGCACAGGAAGAAGTAAAAGAAGCATCTGAAGAAGCAAATGGAGCAGAAGCAGAATAAAACGAGGCATAGAAAATGAGATTCAGAATTGTACATGAAATCAAGGGTCGTATGCGTATTCACGTAAGCCAGAAGCGAATGTCATACGAAGAAGCTGATACATTGCAGTACTATCTGGAGAGTCAGAGTTTTGTTTTGTCTGCCAAGGTATATGAGCGCAATCAGGACGTGGCGGTATGCTATGAAGGCAGCCGTCAGCAGTTGATTGCGCTTTTGCAACGTTTTCAGTATGAAGAGGTTCAAGTACCGGATTCAGTGCTTGCACACTCCGGTAGAGAATTAAACAGAGAATATTGGGATAAGCTGGTAGGACGTGTAGTTCGCCGAATGGCGAGTAAATGTTTCCTTCCCTACTCTGTCAGAACAGTAATTACTACGGTCAAATCCGTAAAATATATCTGGAAGGGCATATGCACACTTGCAAAAGGCAAGATTGAAGTGCCTGTTCTGGATGGTACAGCAATAGCTGTATCAGTATTCAGAGGAGATTTTGCAACAGCAAGTTCTGTCATGTTCCTTCTGGGAATTGGAGAGATACTTGAAGATTGGACTCATAAGAAGTCTGTAGGAGATCTGGCAAGAAGTATGTCTCTGAACGTCAGCAAAGTATGGCTGGTAACAGAAGAGGGCAGAGAGGTACTTGTAGATGCCAATACGATTACTGCAGGCGACAGAATTGTTGTACATATGGGCAATGTAATACCTTTTGACGGGAAGGTATCAGCAGGCGAAGGTGCTGTAAACCAGTCTTCCCTGACCGGAGAAGGATTACCTGTTATGAAAGCAGCCGGAGGATTTGTCTATGCAGGCACTGTCCTGGAGGAAGGCGAGCTTACTATTGAGGTAAAAGAGGTATCCGGTTCAACGAAATTTGAGAAGATCGTAACCATGATAGAGGAATCTGAGAAGCTCAAGTCCTCTGTAGAAGGCAAAGCGGCTCATGTAGCAGATAAGCTGGTTCCTTATACGTTGCTTGGCACGGGGCTGACCTATCTGATCACCCGCAATACGACGAAGGCATTGGCGGTATTGATGGTCGATTTCTCCTGTGCGTTAAAGCTGGCAATTCCGATTGCTGTTTTATCAGCAATCAGAGAGGCAAATGGCCATCATATCACGGTAAAAGGCGGCAAATTTCTGGAGAAAGTCGCACAGGCAGATACCATTGTTTTTGATAAGACAGGAACACTTACTAAAGCACAGCCAACTGTTGTGGATGTAGTGTCCTTTAATGGACAGCCATCCGATGAACTGCTTCGTACAGCAGCTTGTCTGGAAGAACATTTCCCTCATTCCATGGCAAAGGCAGTAGTAAATGCAGCCTTGGAGAAAGGACTTACCCATGAAGAGAAACATTCCAAAGTAGAGTATATTGTGGCTCATGGAATTTCTTCTTCTGTAGATGACAGCAAGGTAGTGATCGGCAGCCATCATTTTGTATTTGAAGATGAGCAGTGTACGATTCCAGCCGGCATGCAGGAGCGTTTTGACCAGCTGCGTAATGACTGCTCTCATCTGTATATGGCGATTGATGGACAGCTGGCAGCAGTAATCTGTATTGAAGATCCATTAAGAGAAGAGGCAGCAGATGTAATCAGACAGCTTCGCAGTCTTGGGCTTACCAAGCTTGTTATGATGACTGGTGACAGCGACAGGACTGCAAGAACCATTGCAGCTAAATTAGGTGTAGACGAGTACTATTCAGAGGTACTTCCAGAAGACAAGGCAAGCTTTGTGGAGAAGGAAAAGGCTCAGGGAAGAAATGTCATTATGATTGGCGATGGAATCAATGATTCACCGGCGCTTTCCGCGGCAGATGTGGGAATTGCAGTCAGTGATGGTGCTGAGATTGCCAGAGAGATTGCTGACATTACAATTGGAGCAGATGATCTGTCAGAGATCGTAACACTGAAAGAGATCAGTAATGCATTGATGAAGCGTATTCACGGCAATTATCGTAAGATTGTTGGTATCAATTCAGGTCTGATCGCACTTGGTGTACTGGGACTGATCCAGCCAACGACCTCCGCATTACTTCATAATACTTCCACTCTGGTTATCAGCCTGGGAAGCATGAAAAACCTGGTAACTGAATAGTTACAAGATATATCAAAAAAAGACACAGACATCAAATTGAGGTGACCCCTTAAATGATGCACTGTGTCTTTTTTGTATGATTTTAACACAAATTAAACTGCGAATCTGGCAAAGCTGAGTTCAAGTCCATCTGCGACTCTGTTACAGATATTAACGGCAGCACTCATGACATCCAGAAACTGATTGTCTTTTGTAATTACTTTAAGCCCACTTGTCTCTTCTACGAATTCTGCATCTTCAACATCAGACAATTCTCTGATTTCCCGTAGAATTTCACTTGCCTCTTTATCAGACACTTTTTTGGATAAACGATAGATTCTTCCCATGACCAATTCTCCTCTCTTTGAAGTGAACAGTAATTAGTTGCTTCTAACCTAGCATGAGTATAGCACTTTTCTGGAAAATATATACATGGAAATATGAGAATGTTTCTCAATAAAAACAGTTGCCTTACATAAAGAGTTATGCTAATATAACTGTGGTTAGAATAATCTAACTCAAATGAATAAATCATGTGGACTCCTTGCATATACAGTTGAAACTACACACTTCAAGCTGGAAGAAGGACGCTTCACCTTCTAAAGGAGTCCAAATTAACATTGTACAGTTGGCATTTCAACTGTGAGAAAGGCATGGTGAATAGAAATGGACTATTTGCAGATTGAGAAAGTAATCGGTAGAGAGATATTGGATTCGAGAGGAAATCCTACTGTAGAGGCAGAAGTAACACTGGTAGATGGAACAGTTGGAAGAGGTACAGCACCTTCTGGCGCATCTACAGGTGAGTTTGAAGCCCTGGAGCTTCGTGACGGAGATAAGTCAAGATATCTTGGCAAGGGTGTGACCAAAGCAGTAGAGAATATTAATACAGTTATATCAGATGCTATTACAGGAATGGATGCATCTGATATTTATGCCATTGATGCAGCAATGATCAAGGCTGATGGAACAAAGGATAAGTCCAGACTTGGTGCAAATGCGATTCTTGCAGTATCTATTGCAACAGCAAGAGCAGCATCTATATCTCTGGATATTCCTCTGTATCGTTTCCTTGGAGGAATTTCAGGCAACAGACTTCCTGTCCCAATGATGAATATTGTAAATGGCGGCTGCCATGCACTTTCATCAGGACTGGATGTACAGGAGTTCATGATTATGCCTGTAGGAGCTCCTTCTTTCAAGGAAGCTTTAAGATGGTGCGCAGAAGTATTCCATGCACTTGCTGCAATTTTAAAGTCCAGAGGACTTGCTACTTCAGTGGGTGATGAGGGTGGCTTTGCACCGGCTCTTAAATCTGACGAAGAAGCGATTGAAACAATCCTTGAGGCAGTTAAGAAGGCTGGCTATGAACCTGGACGTGATTTCAGAATCGCTATGGATGCTGCATCTTCTGAATGGAAGAGTGAAAAAGGCAAAGGCTATTATAAATTACCAAAGGCTGGCACAGAATATACTTCTGAAGAGCTGATTGAGCACTGGGCAAAGCTTTGCGGGAAATATCCTATTATTTCCATTGAAGACGGTCTGGATGAAGAAGACTGGGAAGGCTGGCAGAAGCTGACCAAGAGACTGGGAGACAAGGTTCAGCTGGTTGGTGATGACCTTTTTGTAACTAATACAGAGAGACTTTCCAAGGGAATTGAATTAGGAGCAGGTAATGCAATTCTGATCAAGCTTAATCAGATCGGTTCTGTATCTGAGACACTGGAAGCAATCAAAATAGCACACAAAGCAGGCTATACAGCGATCTCATCTCATCGTTCCGGTGAAACAGCAGATACAACTATTGCAGACCTGGCTGTAGCATTGAATACCTGCCAGATCAAGACTGGTGCACCTAGCCGTTCTGAACGTGTGGCTAAGTACAATCAGCTGCTCAGAATTGAAGAACAGCTTGGCGACAGCGCTGTATATCCGGGAATCAAGGCATTTAACGTAAAATAGTAACCAACCGGAAATGAAAGGAGAAAATGAAATGGATAAGATATATGTAGTATATTGGTCACAATCAGGTAATACACAGGCTATGGCAGAGGCAATTGGAAGAGGTATTACAGCAGCAGGTAAGGAAGCTGTTGTGCAGTTCGTATCAGAGGCATCCATTGATGACCTCAAGAACGCTTCTGTCTATGCACTGGGCTGCCCTGCAATGGGTGCAGAAGTACTGGAAGAGTGCGAGATGGAGCCATTTGTAAGCAATCTGGAAGGCTTCGTATCCGGTAAGAATATTGCTTTATTCGGTTCCTACGGATGGGGCGATGGACAGTGGATGCGTGACTGGGTAGAGCGTATGGAAGCTGCCGGAGCCAGGATTGTTGGCGGAGAAGGACTGATGAGCCATGAGACTCCGGATGACAGTGTCCTTGCAGAGTGCGAGAATCTGGGTAAACAGCTGGCTGGAATGTAAACAAGGTGGATTATGCTGGAAAAGGGACTGATTACATATTGTGCGCCAACACTGGCAGGATTGAAGAGTGCGAATCTGTTTAATTACAGAATCCAGACTTCCAGAAAGGAAATCCTGCGGGAAGTTTATGAGGTAAACCGCAAGCTGAATGCCAGAGGAGTCAGAATAGAACCGTTGTTATGGAAAGATACGTTCGTTCTTATTTATGTGTACAGACCTCGTCTTTTGACAAGGGATCTGCACAAAGAAGGTGTGGCACAGCTTCTTATGGAATATGGATATGAAGAATGCAACGTAGATTCCTGTCTGGTGCGGCTTCAGGACAGGCTGTCGCAGGAAGAGGGCTTCCCCCATGAAATAGGAGTATTCCTGGGCTATCCGCTGCAGGATGTAATCGGATTTATCAACCATAAAGGGCAGGACTGTAAATGCTGTGGCATATGGAAGGTCTATTGTGACGAGGATGAAGCAAGAAAGCAATTCTGTAGAATGGAGAGATGTACACAGGTCTATCAGCAGGTCTTTGCAAAAGGCAGAACGATTGAACAGATGACAGTAAATGTATCTTAATGAATAAGGAACAGCATCTTATGAGGGCATGTATTTTGATATGCACATAGGATGCTGTTTTTTGTTGAAGTGACTATAAGAATATGTTAAACTTATTACAGAAAAAAACTAATAATCGAATAATCAGCAGATTTTCCTGCTGAAGATGGGTAAATGATATGGAAGAGATTGGGAGAGAAAAATTATTGGACTTTACCCAGGCGGATATTCTGAAAGCAACAGAAGTTGGCACATGGCTCATTAGATTAGATCCTGAAAGCGGCAGGAATGAGATGTATGCTGATTCGACAATGTTACATATTCTGGATGCTCCGGCTGACCTGAGCCCACAGGAGTGTTATGAACACTGGTACAGCCGTATCGGCCAGGAATATTATGATTATGTGAATCAGTCTGTAGAGAATATGGTGCGAACCGGACGGATTGTACAGCTGCAGTATACATGGCATCATCCGGCAATGGGAGAAGTAAGAGTCAGATGTACGGGAGTACGCAGGGTGAACGGCAATGACGGTATGATCTGCATTGTTGGGTACCATAGGCTTGTGGATAATATGGATGAGACCAGTTTTCTACAGGAGGAGCTTTCCTGCATGGAGATGGAGAATCAGCGTATCCGTGATTTTTATCATGCCAGTCTGTCGGAAGCATTTGCGTATGCAGAACTGGATCTGGAGAAGGGACAGCTCCAGGCAGCAGGTGGTCTCTGGGCAGAGTGCCCATCAAGGTTTAAAGGGAAGGCGAGAGCGTTCTTACAGTATCTGGTAGAATGCCAACACCAGTATTCGCCGGCACCTAATGCCAGACATATGTTTATAACCTGTGAGAATGTTGATGAAATGTATCAGAAGATGCTGCACACAGAACGGGGAGTTATCAGGTATGTATACAAAAGGCTTGTCATCCGGGACTGGCGCTGGGTACAGCTTATCATATATACATTTAAAGAAAAATATACCCACAATATGTATGCCCTTTTGTATCTGAAAGATATAGATGCAGAGAAGAAGCAGCAGGAGGCTGCACAGATGGATCCTTTAACGGGGGTTTATAACCGGAAAGCCTTTGAAGATAAGGTAATGCAGCATATGTCAGACCACAGGATAGGATGTCAGGGTGCAGTTGTCCTGCTGGATGTGGATAATTTCAAATCAGTCAATGACCAGTACGGGCATCTGGCAGGGGATGATGTACTGAAACATATGGCACGATGCATGAAGAATGTATTTTCTGATATCGGGACAGTGGGACGATTTGGCGGGGATGAATTTTTCATATTGATTGAAGCTGATTATGATAGACCACAGATTAATCAGTATATGGACCGTTTTATTGATAATTTTACCCACTGGGCGACCATCCCGATAAGCTGTAGTGCGGGAATCGCCTTTATCAGAGATGGGGCGCCTTCCTACCAGAAAATATTAAGCCTTGCAGATGAGGCACTCTACAGAAGTAAACAGAATGGTAAGAACCAGTACAATTATGCAGAAGAGAAATCATAAAAAGAAATCATAAAATAAGAATAAGCCATTTTGTCATATAAGTGACAGGAGGGCTTATTCTATGCAGGAAGATTAACGTTTACAGATGCGGTCAATGTCTGCAAGCAGTGCGTTGACGTGTTCTTCTTTGGTAGCCCAGCTGGTACATACACGGACTGCACTATGCTGTGCATCTGTCTTGCACCAGAAGCTGAAGGCGTATTTTTCACTGAAAGCAGCCAGTTCTTCATCAGTCAGAATCGGATACTGCTGGTTCGTTATAGAATCATACAGAAGGGATACGTGATGGCTTTCAAAGGCATGACGGATATCCATAGCCAGTTTATCCGCATGAAGTGCGATCTTCTCATAGAGATCATCTGTGAAAAGTACTTCATATTGAATACCAAGCAGTCTGCCTTTTGCCAGCATGGCGCCATGCTGTTTGATGAAATAGCGGAAGTCTTTTTTCAAAGCTGGATTTGTGATAACGACTGCCTCACCGAACATGGCGCCTACCTTTGTGCCACCGATGTAAAAGACATCAGCAAGTGTGGCAAGGTCGGGAAGCATAACGTCATTTCCCTCAGCCATCAGACCATATCCGCAGCGCGCACCGTCAACGAACAGGTATAACCCTGCCCTGCGGCATACGTCGCTGATTTCCTGAAGCTCTTTTCTGGAATATAAGGTACCATTCTCTGTAGGCTGGGAGATGTATACCATACCCGGCTGTACCATATGCTCGAAACTGCCATCGTGAATGTGTGTCTCCCATGCTTCGCTGATCTGGGCAGCTGTAATCTTACCGTCTTCGGAGGGGAGAGGAAGCACCTTGTGTCCGTAGCTTTCGATAGCGCCTGTTTCGTGAACATTAATATGTCCGGTTACTGCGGAGAGAACACCCTGATAAGGTCTTAATCCTGCGGCAATGATAGTGGCATTGGTCTGTGTACCGCCTACCAGAAAATGTACATCCACATCTTCTCTATGGCATGCCTTTTTAATCAGTTCTCTTGCGTGTTCACAGTGTGTATCTACACCATAACCGGGAGTCTGTTCTTCGTTGGTCTTAATCAGTGCATCCAGAATTGCGGGATGCATGCCTTCTGCATAATCACATTCAAATCGTATCATCGTATTTTTCCTTCTTCTTGTAGTCTTTTTATACGTTCTCTTTTATAATGCCTTTCAGCACTTCTGCGGATTTCTTTAATTCGCGCAGTTCGGATTCGCTCAGCTCGATAGGAACCACAGTTTCGATACCATTGGCATCTACAACTGCGGGAATACTCAGTACTACATCGTCTAGTCCATACTGACCGGTCATTAGGCTGGATACCGGGAGAATAGACTGTTCATTACGAACGATTGCAGCACAGATTCTTACGACTGCCATAGCGATACCGTAGTAGGTAGCATGTTTTCTTGCAATAATTTCGTAGGCACTGTTCTTGACACTCTCAAATATCTTCTTCATGGATTCCTCATGATTGAAATGTCCACGTAATTCGCAGAAGTCATTGATGGGCAGTCCACCGACTCTTGCATTACTCCAGGCAGCAAGTTCGCTGTCTCCATGTTCGCCGATGATAAAAGCATGGACACTTCGGCTGTCTACACCCAGGTGCTCGCCCAGTTCATATTTGAAACGCCCGGTATCCAGAACAGTACCGGAACCGATTACACGATTGGCAGGATAACCTGATTCTTTCAGGGCGATATAAGTCAGAATATCTACAGGATTGGACACGATAAGCAGGATGCCGCCAAAATCACGTTTCTTAATTTCACCAATGATGGATTTCATGATTCCTGCGTTCTTCCTGATCAGATCCAGTCTGGTTTCATCCGGCTTCTGATTGGCACCGGCGGTAATGACGATGATGGCTGCATCAGAGATATCATCATAACTTCCGGCATATATTTTCATGGGACTGGCAAAAGACATACCATGGCTGATATCCATAGCCTCGCCTTCAGCACGGTTCTGATCTGCATCAATAAGAACCATTTCCGAGAATAATCCGCTTTGCATCAATGCAAAAGCAGAGGAAGAGCCTACAAAGCCGCAACCGATCATTACTACTTTTCTACTGTTTATTATCATAACTCAAACTCCTTTCTTATGGAACCTGTTTATTGGATAATTGCAAATATCTTGTTTACATGTTCAGTATATGATAAATAAAAAGAATAGTCTAGTTATTTTTTTAACAATCTTGTTCTTTTTTTTGCACATGAAAAAGACTTGACTTATGCAATTAGATTGTGTACAATACAAAAGAAAACATTGCGCACAATCTAATTTGAGACGACTTAATCAAAGCCGCCCAAAATTAGAATAAAGAACGATGAAGTGCACACACTATAATGAAAGGTATGGTGACTAATATGGTACACAAAATTGAACAGAATAATATGCAGGATGCCCTGAAGGCTAAGGTAGCAGTAGTGGATTTCTCCGCAACCTGGTGCGGACCCTGCAAGATGCTGGCTCCGATCATGGAAGAGCTTTCTGAGGAAATGGCAGGACAGGTAGAATTCTATAATGCAGATACAGATGAGAATATGGATCTTGCACTTGCGAATAAAGTAACAAGTATCCCTGCACTTTTCCTGTTACGTGATGGACAGATCGTAGACAGAATGATTGGATTCCAGTCCAAGCAGGCGCTTAAAAACTGGATCGGAGGCACACAGTAATGGAATCAGAGTATGATGCCCTGAAACTGAGCAATCAGCTGTGTTTTCCCTTATATGCATGTGCCAAGGAGATAGTCAGGCGCTATAAGCCTTATCTGGATGAGATAGATCTGACTTATACACAATATATAGCCATGATGGTGCTGTGGGAACATAAGCATATTAATGTAAAAGACATGGGAAATTACCTGTATCTGGATTCAGGTACTCTGACGCCGGTTTTAAAGAAGCTGGAGCAGAAGGGGTATCTGACCAGACAACGGGATAAGGATGATGAAAGGGTTCTGAATGTAACCATTACGCAACAGGGTGAAGCATTAAAAGAACAGGCGGTACAGATACCGCGTAAAATGCAGGGCTGTGTTGCTATGGACCCGGAAGATGCGAAAACTTTATACAGGATATTGCACAAAATATTAGAAGCTGCTGTTTAACAAAAACGGCAGCTTCTTTTTATGTAAACTTATCCACAATAAAAAGGCACGATCATGAAAAAATAGTGAAAACTGCTTGTTATTTCATATAAATTCATGTAGAATGGTATAAAAGTGGTGGAAAGTGGATGGAAGTGGAATAAAGTGGGAGACAGATATCCACATTTTACTGCAAAACAGAAGAAAAGAAGATTCTGTTTGTGTTGAAGGCGGTGATTGCTATGTTCATGGGCGAATACAATCATACGATAGATACGAAAGGCAGGCTTATCATTCCTTCCAAATTCAGAGAAGCACTTGGAGATGGATTTGTGGTAACGAAGGGATTGGACGGCTGCCTGTTTGTGTATGATAATGCCGAGTGGACAGCTTTTGAGGAGAAGCTCAAAGCATTGCCTATGACGAACAAGGAATCCCGTAAATTTGTACGTTTCTTTCTGGCAGGAGCAGCAGAAGTGGAAGTGGACAAGCAGGGACGAATCCTGATACCCGCTGTACTCAGAGAATTTGCCGGATTGGATAAGGATGTAGTGCTGGTGGGCGTAGCCAGCAGAATTGAAATCTGGAGCAAAGAGAAGTGGGAAGATGCTTCTGAATATGATGATATGGAAGATATTGCAGAGCATATGTCAGAACTGGGACTTACATTATAAAAGGGGGAGCGTACACAATGGAATTCAAACATAAGTCAGTTCTACTGGATGAAACAATAGAAGCACTGAATATAAAACCGGATGGAATATATCTGGATGGTACATTAGGTGGGGGCGGACATTCTTATGAGATATGCCGCAGACTGGGTGATGGAGGCAGACTCATCGGTATCGATCAGGATGAGGCAGCGATAGAGGCAGCGGGTAAGAGACTTGCGGAGTTTGGAGATAAGGTTACGATTATCCGTAATAATTACCGCAATGCCAGAGAGGCACTGGCACAGATAGGAGTAGACAAGGTAGACGGTATTGTTCTTGACCTTGGTGTATCTTCTTATCAGCTGGATACAGTAGAGAGAGGCTTCACCTATAAATATGATACACCGCTGGACATGCGTATGGATCAGCGTCAGAAGCTGACTGCAAGAGACATCGTAAATACCTATTCAGAGCAGGAGCTGTATCATATTATCAGGGATTATGGAGAAGATCAGTTTGCCAAAAATATAGCCAAGCATATTGTACAGGCGAGAGCGGACAAGCCCATTGAGACTACCTATGAACTCAATGACATCATTAAGGCAGCGATTCCAGCCAAGATGAGAGCAACAGGCGGACATCCGTCCAAACGTACTTTTCAGGCGATTCGTATTGAATGTAATCATGAGCTTGATGTATTGAAAGATTCTCTGGATGACATGATAGACATGTTAAATCACCAGGGAAGACTGTGCATCATCACATTTCATTCACTGGAAGACAGAATTGTTAAGAATGTATACAGACAGAAAGAGAATCCATGTACCTGTCCACCGGAATTCCCGGTGTGTGTATGTGGTAAGACACCTTATGGTAAAGCAACACCCAGAAAACCGATTCTGCCAAGTGCAGAAGAGATGGAAGAGAATTCCAGGTCAAAGAGTGCCAAACTCAGGGTATTTGAACGTATTTAAGCCAATATATAGAAAGGCATGGTAATTGATAATATGAGGAGTGCAGGTTCGTCACATGCATCACGTACGAACAGACAAAGATATCAGCGCACAACAAGACAAGTTTATATAGATGGAAATACAGCAAGGAAGCTTCAGCCGCTTCCACAGCAAAGAACAAGAACAACACATCAGGGAACACGGCATAACCAAAAAAGGAGAATGAAAGTTTCTCCTATGAATCTGGGCTATATTTCATTTATGATAGCTTCTGTTCTGGTAGTCTGTGTTGTACTGATGGGCTATATTAATTTACAATCAGACATTACAAACAGGGTTACACATATTTCCAAGATGGAAAGTGAGCTCAATAATCTGAAGCTTGCAAATGATGAGACATATACGAAGATCATGAGCAATGTGGATTTGGATGAGATAAAGAGAATCGCAATTGGTGAGTTAGGCATGAAATATGCCAAAGAGGGGCAGGTTATCACTTATTCAGGAGAAGGCAGCGATTACGTTAGACAATACGGCGATATTCCAGAGTAAAGACAGGTGGTAGCATGGCGAATAAGAATAGAAGACGCTATAAAAAGGGGAAGACATTTAAGAAAATACTTAGAGAAAAGCTGGGAGTCATGATTATTATCATACTGCTGGCTTTTGGTGGTTTATGCGTAAGACTGGTATATATTACCAGAGATAATCAGGAGAGTTATCAGAAGAAGATCCTTACCCAGCAGAGGTATGATTCAACGACATTGCCTTTTAAACGGGGAACCATTACAGACAGGAATGGAACAATCCTTGCAGTCAGCGAAAAGGTATATAATGTAGTGCTTGACTGTAAAGTCATGCTGGATGATGAGAGGAGCAAAGAACCAACGCTGAGCGCTTTGGCAGAATGTTTTGGACTGAGTCGTTCAGATCTGGATGCCTATGTGGAGAACAATCCCAATTCCCAGTATTATGTATTGAAGAAAAGATTGACTTATGATGAAATCAGTCCTTTCCTGGATAAAGAGAAGGAAGTAGCAGCAGAGGCAGCTGAATTTAATAAGACAGCAGACAGTGATAACCAGAAGGGTGTCATCAATGGTGTATGGTTTGAAGAAGAGTACACAAGAAGATATCCCAACAACTCACTGGCGTGTGATGTGATCGGATTTACCGGAACAGATAATAATGGTACTTACGGTCTGGAAGAATATTATAATGATGAATTGAATGGTACGAATGGGCGTGAGTATGGTTATCTCAATGATGATGCTACGCTGGAGAGAACCACGATAGCAGCAGTAGACGGTCATTCCCTGGTATCTACGGTTGATGCAAATATTCAGGCGATTGCAGAAAAATACATCCTGCAGTTCAATGAAGAATACAGGGATGCAGCCAGAGAAGGAGCAGGCTCCTACAATACAGGCTGTATCATCATGAATCCCAACAATGGTGAGATTCTTGCCATGGCAAGTTATCCCAGCTTTGACCTGAACAATCCCAAGGATCTGTCAGCGTACTATACGGAAGAGCAGATTAAGGAGATGCAGGACAACAACACATATTATGATACATTGAATCAGCTGTGGCGTAATTTCTGTATTTCAGATACCTATGAGCCTGGTTCTACGGCGAAGACAATTACGATTGCAACAGGTCTGGAGACTGGTAAAATCACAGGTAATGAGACGTATCAGTGTGCGGGTGGTCTACAGGTAGCGGATCACTATATCAGATGTAATGTACGTAGTGGACATGGTACTCTGGATGTCAGTGGTGCGCTGGAGCAGTCATGTAACGTAGCGCTTATGGAAATGGGCGAAGCCATTGGCGTAAAGACCATGATCAAATACGAGAACATCTTCAATCTAGGATTGAAGACGAATATCGACCTTGCCGGCGAAGCAAGAACAGCTTCCCTTGTATACAATGAGAGTACCATGGGAGAATCAGAGCTTGCAACATCATCATTCGGACAGGGCTTTAATGTAACAATGATTGAAATGGCAGCAGCTTTTTCATCTATTGTAAATGGCGGATATTACTATGAACCTCATGTGGTAAGCAAGATTACCAATTCTACAGGAGATACAGTGAGAAATATTGAGCCACGGGTACTCAAACAGACTATTTCAGAGACAACATCTGCACAGATGCGTCAGTACCTGTATGCAGCGGTTGCAGAAGGAACCGGTAAATCTGCCAGACCGGCAGGATATGCTATCGGCGGTAAGACCGGTACTGCAGAGAAAGTACCCCGTGACCATAAGCATTATGTGGTATCCTTTATCGGATGTGCACCGGCGGATGATCCTCAGATCGTAATATATGTAGTAGTAGATGAACCGAACGCGGAAGGTCAGGGTCAGGCACATGCTACATTTGCCACAGGAATTGTCAAGAATATTCTGTCAGAGGTTCTTCCTTATATGCATATAGGCATGACAGAAGAAATGACAATTGCAGAGCAGGCAGAAGTGGATGCCATGCTGACTAATTCGATTCAGACTCCATCCACTACAACAGGTGATGGCACTACATCGGGAGATGATACCGCAGCAGGTGATGATACCGCAACGGGTGATGATGCCACAACAGAAGGCAATGCTGCAGCAGGAGACGATACTGCGCAGAGCCAGGACGGACAGGACAATGCGGGTTCTTCTACTTATGTGGTAGATCCCAATACAGGGGAATTGATTGATCCTGATACCGGACAACCGGCAGAGATGGATTATGGCATAGAAGGGGATGATACCTCACAGGATACACAGGATTCTGACACGACTGTCACAAATCAGTAACCATACTTTAGCGTACATAACCCCATAGGAGAGATAATAAAATTATAATAATCACTTTTATGGGGTTTTTACATGGCTAGAAATAAAACCATACAGAAGAAAAAGACATTTATATTATGTATCCTGACGATTCTGGCGTTATGCCTGTTAATGGTGAGACTTGGATTCCTTATGTTGTTCTGTTCTGCACATTATACGAAGCTGGCAGATATGCTCCATGAGAGGGAAAGGGATATCAAGGCTGCCAGAGGCAGAATCATAGACAGCACCGGAAGTATTCTTGCAGATAACAGAACGGTATGTACCATATCTGTGATACACAGTCAGATAGAGGATGCAGAAACGGTCATTGAAGTATTGAGCCGGGAATTAGGACTTTCGCAGGAATATGTCAGGAAGCGGGTAGAGAAATATTCAGCCAGAGAGAAGATAAAGAGCAATGTCGATAAGGAGATTGGGGATAAGATCAGGAATCTTGACATGGCAGGTGTTAAGGTGGATGAAGATTACAAAAGATACTACCCTTACGGAGAACTGGCATCCAAGGTACTGGGTTTTACAGGAGCAGATAATCAGGGCATAGTCGGGCTTGAAGTAAAATATGAGAAATATCTGACAGGACAAAATGGGCAGATTCTGACACTTACCGATGCAAAAGGCATTGAACTGGATGGCATGGGAGAGAAACGTAAGGAACCTATAGCAGGCAGTGACCTCTATGTGAGCCTGGATGTCAATATCCAGAAATATGCCACACAGCTTGCCAGACAGGCATATGAGACGAAACAGGCGCAAGGGGTGTCGATCATTGTCATGAATGTACGCAATGGAGAGATTCTGGCAATGACAGATGTACCGGAGTTCGATTTGAACGAACCCTATACATTGATTCCTGAAATGACCGCACAGACAGGAGATGAGCCATTATCTTCGGAACAGAAGCAGGAGCTTCTGAATGCAATGTGGAGAAATGGATGCATCAATGATACCTATGAACCTGGCTCTACCTTTAAGATTATTACAGCGGCAGCAGGATTAGAAGCCGGAGTGGTAACTTTGGAAGACAGGTTCAGCTGTTCAGGAGCGATTATCGTAGATGACAGAAGAATCCGCTGCCACAAGGCGGGAGGTCATGGAGCGGAGTCCTTTACAGATGCGGTGAAGAACTCCTGCAATCCGGCGTTCATTACAGTAGGATTGCGGCTGGGACCGCAGCGCTATTATGATTATTTTACGAAATTCTGCATGAAGCAAAAGACAGGAATAGATCTGCCGGGGGAAGCGGCTACTATTATGCATCAACTGGATAAAATAGGAGAGGTTGAGCTTGCTACGATATCTTTTGGACAGTCGTTTCAGATCACACCGGTGCGGCTTATGGCTACAGTAGCGGGCATTATCAATGGTGGAGACGTAGTAACACCGCATTTTGGTGTGAAAGCTGTGAACGACGCCAATGGCACGATAGAAGAATTCCAGTATCCGGTCACTTCAGGGATTGTATCACAGGATACCACCAAGAAGATGAGGTATGTATTGGAACAGGTGGTAGAGAGTGGAGGAGGAAAGAATGGATATGTGGAAGGTTATCGTGTGGGTGGTAAGACTGCTACCAGCCAGACGCTGCCCAGAGGCACAGGAAGGTATATAGCGTCTTTTCTTGGATTTGCACCGGCAGATGATCCACAGGTCATGGCAATTGCAATTATCAATACACCACAGGGTACTTACTATGGAGGACAGATTGCAGCACCTGTGATACGTCAACTTTTTGAAAATATTCTTCCGTATTTAGAGGAAAAGGGTTATACTGAATCCTGTAATGACAGACAATGAAATGAGGAGGCACATTATGATAGATTTAACAGGTAAAAGCGTCCTGGTAGTAGGCGCAGGCATCAGTGGAATTGGTTCGGCAACACTTCTGGAGGAGAAGGGTGCACTTCCAATCCTGTATGATGGCAATGAGAAATTAACAGAAGAAACTGTACGCGAGAAATTATCGGAGGGAAGTCACGCAGAGATTGTACTTGGGGCTTTTCCAAAGGAGCTTGCACAGCGTATTTCACTGGCTGTATTAAGTCCCGGAGTACCCACAGATCTGGATTATGTTCTGTATCTGAAAGAGCAGAAGATTCCTGTATGGGGCGAGATAGAGCTGGCATACAATTATGGAAAAGGCAGAGTTATTGCCATTACCGGAACCAATGGTAAGACAACAACTACTTCTCTGGTAGGACAGATTATGCAGGAATACCATGAGAATGTCTATATAGTAGGTAATATTGGTAATCCCTATACACAGGCAGCACCATTGATGGATGAGGATACCGTATCTGTAGCAGAGATATCAAGCTTCCAGCTGGAGACGATTGAATATTTCCATCCACAGGTATCTGCAATCCTGAATATTACCCCGGATCATCTGAACAGACATCATACCATGGAGAATTATATTGCAGCCAAAGAAGCAATTACAATGAACCAGACGAAGGATGATTACTGTATTCTGAATTATGAGAATGCATATACCAGCGAATTTGGCGAGAAGAGATGTCCGGCGACTGTTGTATTTTTCTCATCGGCAAGAAGACTGGATAATGGACTTTTCTATGAAGGAGAGGACATCTATCTTGCAAGAAACGGTGAAGCACAGAGACTATTAAATGTGAAGACGGATATGAATCTTGTCGGTGTCTGCAATATTGAGAATGTTATGGCGGCAATTGGAATTGCAACCAGTGCAGGCGTACCAATGGAGAATATTTTAAGTACTATTAAACGATTCAAGGCTGTAGAACACAGAATTGAATATGTAGCAACCAAGAACGGTGTTGTATATTACAATGATTCCAAGGGTACGAATCCTGATGCAGCAATCCAGGGTATCAAGGCAATGGATCGTCCTACCGTACTGATCGGTGGAGGCTATGATAAAGGCAGCGAGTATGATGAGTGGATCGAGAGCTTTGATGGTAAAGTAAAGAAGCTCGTACTGCTTGGACAGACCAGAGAGAAAATTGCAGAATGTGCAAGAAAACACAATTTCCAGGATATCTGTTTTGCAGATACATTTGAGGAAGCAATGGATATCTGTGTAAAAGAGGCAAAACCGGGGGATGCGGTATTATTATCTCCTGCATGTGCAAGCTGGGGAATGTTCCCTAACTACGAAGTGCGTGGCAAAATGTTCAAGGAATATGTAAATAAACTTGGGGAGTGATAGGGTGGCTCAATCAAAGAAAAAGAAGAGAAAAGAAGGGCACAGCCTGGACTATGTACTGCTGACCGTAGTATTGTTCCTTGTAGGTTTTGGATTGCTGATGATCTATTCAACCAGTTCCTATGAGGCAAGTGTGGATTATGGAGATGCGGCTTATTATCTGAAGAAGCAGCTCTTTTCCACGATTCTGGGATTTATTGTGCTGGCTTTTATCTCCAGAGTTCCATATCAGGTCTGGAAGAGATTTGATATGGTCGCCCTGGTTGGTTCCATTGTTTTGATCCTTCTGGTATTGACGCCTCTTGGTGTAACCAGAAACGGTGCTACGAGATGGCTGGATTTAAAGATTGGTCTGACCTTGCAGCCTGCGGAGGTTGCCAAATTGGGTATCATTATCTACCTGGCGAGTATTATCACGAAGCTGGGCAGGAGTCTGAGAACCTTTAAGGGATTTATGATTTTCATTATCCCGCCTACTTTTGTTGCCGGTCTGATCTATGTGATCACGGATAACCTGAGTTCAGCGATTATCATTATGGGAATTGCGGTTGCCATGCTGTTTGTAGCGATACCTGATTATAAGTACTTTATTATCGCAGCTGTAGCTGTTCTTGCATTGGCAGGAGCAGTTGTGGTCTTCGCATCAGGTAATGATGTAACTGCGTTCCGACTGGTGCGTATCAAGGCATGGCTTGACCCTGAATCCTACAGTACAGACAGAGCATTCCAGACCCTGCAGGCATTGTATGCCATTGGCTCCGGCGGTATCTGGGGGAAGGGGCTTGGACAGAGTATGCAGAAGAGAGGCTTCCTGCCAGAATCCCAGAATGATATGATTTTCTCTATTATTTGTGAAGAACTGGGGCTTTTTGGAGCGTTGGCAGTAATTCTGCTGTTCGTGGTACTGATCTGGGGTTGTATGGTCATTGCCAATAATACCATGGATCAGTTCGGTTCTCTGTTGGCGGTAGGCGTTATGGCACATTATGCAATTCAGGTTATTCTGAATATCGCCGTTGTAACCAATACAATACCAAACACCGGTATTACATTGCCATTTATCAGTTATGGTGGTTCGTCCACACTGTTTCTTCTGGCAGAGATTGCGATTGTACTGAATGTCAGTAAAAGTGCCAAGGCATAAGTTGTATCATTGGACAGTTGTATTACATATAATAAAATAAGTTATGTAGCTGTATGGTGGGACTATGGTGGTATCTTCTAATATTCCAATTCAGATAAAAGGTGGGAATCCACTACAGGGAAGGGTGAGGATACAGGGCAGTAAGAATGCATCCCTTCCTGTTCTGGCAGCCACGTTGTTGATTGCAGGACAATGCACACTGGATAATTGTCCACAGATCATGGATGTAGTGTGCATGCAGAAGCTGTTGGAACATGCAGGATGCCAGGTAAAAAGGACAGACCACCGTATGACAGTGAATGCAGAGCATGTAAGAGAACACCGGCTGCCGGGAGAATATGTAGGCAGAATGCGTTCATCAGTGATTCTTATGGGCGCACTGCTTGGAAGAGTCGGTCAGGTAGGAATTGATTACCCCGGAGGCTGTGTTATTGGTGAACGTCCTATAGATCTTCATCTGATGGCACTGGAGAAGCTGGGGGCACAGATTACGACAGAGGGTAATTATATTTATGCCAGAACCAGTGGATTGCGGGGAGCCAGAATTACATTTCCCATATACAGTGTAGGCGCTACACAGAATGCACTGCTTGCCGCAGTAACCGCGCGTGGCACTACCATATTGGAGCATGCATCCAGAGAGCCTGAGATTACGGCACTGTGCGAATTTCTCAATGCAGCAGGTGCTCAGATAGAAGGGATTGGCACGGATACACTCATCATTGATGGGGTGGATGCCTTACACGAAGTGGAATACCGCATGATTTCAGACAGAATTGTGGCGGGGACATATCTTTTTGCCACGATGGCTGCCGGAGGACGGATCATACTGGAAGATGCACCTGTATCCCATATGGAATCCGTGCTGCAGGTGCTGGAGCAGATGGGGGCCTCAATCATTACATGCACAGACCGGCATACGATGCTGTTACAGGCACCGGAAGAGGCGAAGAATCTACCTCTGGTTGAGACAGCGGTATATCCCGGATTCCCTACTGATCTGCAGTCGCCTCTGATGGCAGCCGCCTGTGTAGCAAGAGGCAGACTGATACTGCGTGAACGTATCTTCTCTGGGAGATTTAAAATCATCGAAGAATTGTGCCGGATGGGGGCAAGAATCATTCAGACACAGGACTGCGCGGTGATTGAAGGCGGACGTCTGCTGGAAGGACGCAATGTCATAGCCAGGGAGCTGCGTGGAGGTGCGGCGCTTTTGATTGCAGGATTGGCAGCAGATGGAATTACCACTGTAAGTGATACCATATACATACGGCGGGGATATGAGAATATTACAGGAGATTTGAGGAATCTTGGGGCTGTGATCGGCGAAGTAACCACAATAAGCAGATAACGGGTGGAAGCGTTTTTGCACATGGGGTTCTGAATAGTTATAAATAAGAATGATAAGGAAAGGAAGGGCGATGACCATGAAACAGACAGCGGATATGGAATATATACCACATCTGCAATTAAAGATACGTCTGATCACCGGGCTTGGTATTGTAACATTACTGCTTTCTATCGTCCTTTTCCTGTCCTATCACTATGCAGTGCGTCAGGTGATTGTGGAGGGTAATAAGCATTACTCGGCACAGGAGATACAGGCAATGGTACTCAAGGGGCATTTTGGGGACAACTCCCTTTACCTGTCCCTGAAATACAAGAATAAGGAGATCAAGGGAATCCCTTTCATTGATACCATGGATGTCATTATTGTATCTAATGATACGATAAAGATCAGCGTATATGAGAAAGCGCTGGCGGGATATGTGGAGTATCTGGGAAGATATATGTATTTTGATAATGACGGTATGGTGGTAGAGGCTGCCAAAGTACCCACACAGGGCATTCCACAGGTTACAGGTCTTACATTTGACCATATTGTCCTGTACGAGAAGCTGCCTATAGAGAATGATCAGATTTTCCAAAATATACTGACGATTACCAAGCTCCTGAATAAGTATGATGTTATCTGTGACAAGATACAGTTCGATGCTTCCTACAATGTGACACTGGGGTATGATAAGGTAAAAGTCAATATAGGTAAACTGGAGAACCTTGATGAGAAACTGATGCAGCTTCCTTATATATTACCATCACTGAAGGGTGAGAGTGGTACTCTGGATCTGCAGAATTACACCCAGGAGAGCAGAAGTGTTTCCTTTGAAAGAGATTAAAGGCATAAAATTAACATAATTAATTGAAAGAATAGAAAAAAATGTTGATTATTTGCCCAAAAAATTATATGATAAATTAGATATGTATTATGTGACTGAAAGAGCATAAATAGTTGCATGGAGTAAGAATTGTGAAGGAGGAAGAATTGTGAAGGAAGAAGGTTTGAATCTCACGATTCATGATAAAGATGAAGCAGGTCCTGTAGCAAGAATTATTGTTATAGGTGTTGGTGGCGGCGGAAATAACGCAGTCAACCGAATGATAGATGAAAATATTACTGGTGTTGAATTTATTGGAGTAAATACAGATAAACAGGCATTACAGCGTTGTAAGGCTCCTAAGCTGTTACAGATCGGCGAGAAGCTGACCAAGGGACTTGGAGCAGGCGGTGTACCTGAGAAGGGCGAGAAGGCTGCTGAAGAGAGTTCAGAAGAGATTCAGGAAGCAATCAAGGGTGCAGACATGGTATTCGTTACCTGTGGTATGGGTGGCGGAACCGGTACAGGAGCAGCTCCTGTAGTAGCGTCCATTGCTAAGTCCATGGATATTCTGACGATTGGTGTTGTAACCAAGCCTTTCCGTTTCGAAGCCAAGAAGCGTATGACCAACGCACTCAGTGGTATCGAGAAGCTGAAAGAGCATGTAGATACACTGATCGTCATTCCAAACGAGAAGCTCCTTGAGATCGTGGACAGAAGGACAGGCATGGAAGAGGGCTTGAAGAAGGCAGATGAAGTATTACAGCAGGCTGTACAGGGTATCACAGACCTGATCAATGTACCTTCCCTTATCAACCTGGACTTCGCAGATGTGCAGACAGTCATGAAGGACAAGGGTATTGCACATATTGGTATTGGACATGGCAAGGGCGAGAACAAGGCTGCTGATGCAATTAAGATGGCAGTAGAATCACCGCTGCTTGAGACAACCATCAAGGGCGCAACAGATATTATCCTGAATGTTACCGGTGATGTCAGCTTATATGATGCCAATGAAGCGTCTACATACATCGAAGAACTTACAGGTGATGATGTGAACGTTATCTTTGGTGCTACAGAGAACAAGGATATGCAGGACAGCTGTACAATTACCGTAATTGCTACTGGCTTAGAGCAGAATGCAGCGAACTCTCCATTCAACAAGTTAAACAATATAGGCAGCGGCTTTTCAGTGAAGCCTGCAGCCACGATTACCAAGACCAAACCGGTTACACCGGGAGTCAATGTAATTCCTTCACAGAATCCGGGTACAGTACCTACCAGACCTTTCCCTGGTATTCAGAGACCTTCAGAATTAAGAAGCAATGTTGAGGAGAAATCCCTTGATATTCCAAGCTTCCTGAAAAAAGGAACAACACAGCAATAAGTGAACGCAGCCAATGGCTGCGTTTTTTGTCGATAAATAAACCTTCTTTTAACCCTTGCTTTGACAAAATAAGCAGGGGCTTTTTAGTATACTTAGTTCGTTCAGCGAGGAAGAGAGGTGGTTGAGGATTTATGTATTATATCTGGATGTATACTTTCTGGAAAATGTGCTGTTAAACCTGGTCCTGCTGATATTCACATTGATTCTTACAGGCAGACGTATTCGCTTCATAAGACTTCTGAGTGCATCACTGATAGGGGGAATGATGGCGATTCTGCCAATCATATTACGGCTTCGTTACGGTATCGCATATATTTTGCTGATTTTGCTGACAGGATTGCTTGTGGTTACAATTGCATCGGGAATCAGGAGTATGTCTGAACAATGGACGGCAATGATGTATTTCTATGTAATGTCTTTTGTATGGAATAGATTATTTACGGGATTGGAACGAATACTGGGGACGAAGTATACTCTGTGCGCTGCCATTGTAACAGCGATCATGGGAACTGTGTCGGGTTATCTGTATGAAAGAAAACAGATTGTGAAAAAACAGACAATCTACGATGTAGAAGTGGCACAACAGGGTAGAAAGCTGACTTTAAAAGCGCTGCTGGATACAGGAAACGGATTGAGAGAGCCGATCAGTGGCAGACCTGTATCTATTATAGAAAGGGATGTCTACGACACTTTGTGCCATCAGACGATACAGGAACGATACAGAGTGATTCCATATCACAGCATAGGAAAAGAACATGGGATATTGCAGGGGACGGAGGTAGATGAATTGATCATCTGGAGAGAAGATGAGCCATATGTGCAGAAGAAAGCAGTCATTGCATTGTATGAAGGAAAGCTCTCAGGGAATGGAAGCTATCAGATGATACTGCATACAGGTCTGCTATAAGAACAGGAGAGAACGAACAGGAGGAAATGATAAATGATTTTGAAGGTATATTTACCCGGACGTATGAAACTTTGCCTGGGCAGAAAGGATGCCGGCGTATTAAGTGGACGTCAGGAAATCCATTATATAGGAGGAAGCGAGATTCTGCCGCCACCGCTGGAGAGCGTGGAAGAAAGTGAAGCAATCAATGACCTGGATACAGAGGCTGCTGAAGAGGCAAGGTCGATCTTGATAGAGCATAATCTGCGGCTTGTGGTGTATATTGCCAAGAAATTTGATAATACAGGGGTCGGAGTAGAAGACTTGATTTCAATCGGAACGATAGGACTGATCAAATCAATCAATACCTTTAACCGTGATAAGAACATTAAGCTGGCAACTTATGCTTCACGTTGCATTGAAAATGAAATTCTTATGTATCTGAGACGTAATAACAAAACGAAAATGGAGGTGTCCATTGACGAACCTCTTAATGTAGACTGGGATGGAAATGAACTGCTGCTGTCAGATATTCTGGGAACAGATGAAGATGTTATTTACAAGGATCTGGAGACTGAGGTAGAACGTAAACTGCTGCGTAAGGCAGTGGCGAAACTGGGAGAACGTGAGAGAACAATCATTCAGCTCAGATTCGGACTGGGAAGCCCATATGGACGTGAGATGACCCAGAAGGAAGTGGCTGACTATCTTGGAATATCACAGTCGTACATATCCAGATTGGAGAAGAAGATCATGAAGCGTCTCAAGAAAGAGATGGTAAAAGAATAGGGGTAACATAGTCTGAGGGATTGCCGGATTTCACTGGTATTTACATATGTCTGAAGACAGGCATGGAAATAGGAGGAGAAATCATGGCAATCAGTAAAGTAGAAATATGTGGGGTAAATACGTCAAAACTTCCGGTGCTCAATAACGAAGAGAAAGAAGCATTGTTTGCCAGAATAGAGCAGGGAGATAAAGAAGCCAGAGAGACTTATATCAGAGGCAATCTGAGGCTTGTATTAAGCGTGATCAAGCGTTTCTCACAGTCCAATGAGAATGTGGACGATCTGTTTCAGATAGGCTGTATAGGACTGATCAAGGCTATTGATAATTTTGATTCCAGCCTGGAGGTAAAATTTTCCACATACGCAGTTCCCATGATCATGGGCGAGATCAGAAGATTCCTGAGGGACAATAATGCAATACGTGTCAGCAGGTCATTGAAGGATACTGCGTATAAAGCCATATATGCAAGAGAGAACCTGACAAGACTACATTCCAAAGAGCCTACAATTGTTGAAATTGCGGCAGAAATCGGCATACCAAAGGAAGACATTGTGTATGCGCTGGATGCAATTCAGAATCCGATGAGCCTGTATGAACCCGTGTATACAGAGGGGGGAGATACCCTGTATGTGATGGACCAGATCAGTGACAAGAAGAGCCGTGAAGAGAACTGGGTAGAGAATATATCCCTTAGTGAAGCTATGAAGAGATTAAATGAGAGAGAGAATGAAATTATAACGCTGCGATTTTTTGAGGGAAAGACCCAGATGGAAGTAGCTGAATCCATAGGCATATCACAGGCACAGGTATCCAGACTTGAGAAAAATGCTCTGACAATTATGAAGAAATATTTGATGTAGCAGAAAATATAATCTATTGACTTGCAATTAAAAACAATTTACAATAGACATATGTAGTCAAGTCATGTACGGATATGCAGAAGGATAAAAAATTGTATCAAATATGCTTATTTATAAGCATATTTGATACAATTTATATGGCGAAGTAACCACATAAGCAAAAGTAAAGCATCAAAGATGCGATTTTGCGCATGGGGTTCTGAATAGTTACGATTTTGGAAAATACTAAACAGGAGATCCCTATGAAGATATATGCATCCAGGGTAAAAGACATAGAAGAGAAAGAGTATGAGGATATTTTCTCTATGTTAGACAGCAGTAGAAGGGATAAAATACATAGAATGAAGAACAATGCAGAACGCAACAGGAGCATCATGGCAGGGCTTCTGCTGCGTTATGCCTTTTTGGGAGAAGGATATACCACACAGGATTGGAAGAAAGTACAGATAGAACAGGGAAAATATGGAAAGCCCATATTAAAGGGATATGTTGGGCTGCATTATTCTCTTTCACATTCGGGAGACTGGGTTCTATGTGGCATGGACAGTGAACCGATAGGGGTAGACATACAACAGATGCGTCCGTACCGTATGGAGCTTGCTGCAAGATTTTATCATGAAAATGAGTATCAGCGCCTGTGTGCGATTACAGATGAAGAAGACAGATGCAGCCAGTTCTATCAGATGTGGGCAGCGAAGGAAAGCTATGCGAAGCTGACCGGCAGAGGAATCGGCGGTGGGATTGACAGATATGTGACAGAAGAAAATTATGGGCGGATAACTGACCGGGAGACGTTGGTATCTGCTTTTATGAAGATATATCATACCATTTCAAATCATATAGTGAGCGTAAGTTCATATCAGGATGAATTTACGCAGCAGATTATGATGATAACAGATAACGAATTGCGGAACATGGAGTAGTACAACCCGCAGAACCGGGAACAGGTGAAGAAAGGCAGGGTAAATACGGTAAGATGGAGAATGGGAAAAATATCATTAAAAAGGGCGAGGTAATATTTGCACAGGGGGATACGGTAAGCCACATAGGAATCGTGCTGGCAGGAAAAGTGCTGATGCAGAACGAATGGATGAGACTGGTGAGAAATCAGGGTTCTTTTATTGCATTAAATGACTGGAACCGGGATACCTATGGGGCTTCCTATACAACACTGGAAGATTCGGTTATCTACATGCTTTCCGTATCCGGCGAGGAGACTTTGCATAATGTGATTACCAAGAGTGATGATTACAGGGCAATCATGGTATCTTCGCAATTCCATTATATAACAGACATGGCGCACCTCCGTGAGGATCTGCACATGCGTGCCAGCCGTTTATATGAGTTTGCCAAAAGAAGCTATCAGGGGTATAAAAATCTGTGCATGGCAATCGGAGTATCCCCTCTTATCATTGAAGAACTGGATGAGCTGGAAGAGTGTGAATACCAGATGGAAATTAATGAAGACCGACTGGGCTATTATGCAGAGGCAGCAGGGATTCCTTTAAATGTCCAGAAAGCATACTATTCTTATAGCGAAGAGATGGTAAATTTCATTGTGCTGGAGATTGCGGCTGTAGTAGACGGCTTTAAAGAAGATTGCATTACACTGATTAAATATATACATAATCTTCTTTCTTATATAGTGGGAAGAAAGGACCATAATCTGTTTGATTATGCCTGTGCACAAGGCCGTGAAATGAGAAGAAAAGGCGATGTCCCAAAGGAAATGCAGGGATTGCTGGAAGAGATTCTTGGGGAAGTTAGTTTCCAATATCAGGAGCTTGGCAGGCATATGGACATACCTGATTGGGATCTGAAGGCTAAGAAAGCAATCATAGGAGAGATTATCTCCAAGGAAATGACCGAGACAGAACAGAAGTCAAAAGAAGAAAAAGAGGCAATGATCCGCAGATCTGTACTTTCATTGAAGAATTCTCTGGAACAGGTTGTCCAGTATGCAGCATATGATGAACAGAAGATAGAAGTATTGCGTGCAAATATGGATTATCTGGTGAAAGCACCGGATAGACTGTCTGTAGAAGATGATGTGAAGAAAGCCAAGAAAACGATCACGCCAATGGTATTTGAGTTATATCTTGCGTGCTTTAGAAAGGTATGTGAAGGTCTGATTGTGCCTCCTAAGGCAGTAGAGTTGTTCCTGAACTTTGGAATGCTGGATGAACGGCTGCTGGAACAGGAGCATCTGGAATTTCTGTGTGGAATTGAAGAAGAGGAAGACGAAGGTCCGTGCCATGTATTTACGCTGTGTGAGTGGCTCAAGGCAATTCACGATGGACAAAGAGAACCTTCCAAGAGTGAATTTGACGAAGATTATATTGAAAACCTGCGCTCCTTGAAGAAACAAGGTGAGATTACAGAACAGCAGCAGAAGGCTCTGACCAATAACATGGACAAGCGTGTGGAATACGAAGTCATGAATATGATGAAGAGTAATATGCGTGTGCTATATGGACAACCAACAGCATACATGCCTGTCTTGTATAAAGAAGCAATATATGGTTATCTGGATAAGATTCTGGTGACTAAGAAGAGAATTAATGAAAGCGTGCAGAATCTCATGAAGATTGATTATTCTGTCTTCTACAGAGAAGTACTGTATTCCAATGTAGAACTGAAGATTAATCATGAGTCCTGCATGAAGAATGTATATCCTGATGTAATCCTGTTCCCGTTATCCGGTGTCAATGCATCTATGTGGCAGGAAGTAGGAGGCAAGAATAAGGCTACTCCGGGAAGATTTGTTTTCCCGATACTTTCCAACACCAATATAGATGATATGATGGTGAAAATGTTCGGAAGATTCCGTTGGGAGCTGTGCAGATGTATACAGGGTATGCAGTGGAATGATATTAAGGTTAAATCACTGACCTCAGAATATATGGATTATATCCAGTTCTACCGTAAGAACAGGGACCTGTCTGATGAGGCACGTGAGAAGGTGAAGATGCAGATTCAGAAGGGACGTAACAATTCCCGTGAAATATTCCTGATTGATTATGAAGCGTGGGTAAAGAGTGAGTCCAATGGTTCCATGAAGATGAATAAAGTAGCAAGAGAGATTCTGGCTACCTATTGTCCTTTTGAGAAGACCCTGCGTCAGAAGCTGGAAACACAGAGACCTTATGAAGCTGCCATGGCACGTTTTGGAAGAAATTCCATGAAGAAGAAACAGGAATTTGAATTGCGTATCAAGGCAATCCAGAGAGAGACCCCGGATGTACCGCAGGAGATTCTCGATACGTATCATTTCTACGCAGATTTATAAAATCAGTAATTATTAAGAACCCCATGCGCAAAACCGCATCTTCAATGCTTTCCTTTTGTGCATGGGGTTACTTTGTCATATATATTGAGTCAGAATAGTTACAAAATAACTAAATGAACGGATTAACCGACTGACTGTGATTCGGAAGCTTCCTGGCTGGATTCAGATTCAGAATGCTCAGATGAAGCCGCATCACCCTGCTCCTGTGATTCGGGAAGTAGGATTGTTACTTTCTCAATACGATTCTGGATAACTTCTGTAGCTGTCAGGATAATGCCATCTTCTGTAGTAACTGTTTCACCCTGAGAAGGGAAGCGGTCCAGAAGTCCGATGATAATACCACCAATAGAATCAAAATCCTCAGAATCAAAGGAAGTACCAATAGCATCATTGATATCAGATAATTTCATGCTTGCATCTACCAGATAGGTATGGTCATCTACCTGCTGGATCAATTCATCCTCATCCTCATCATATTCATCACGAATCTCACCAACAATTTCTTCCAGCAGGTCTTCGAGAGTGATCATGCCGACTGTTGCACCATATTCATTCAGGACAAGTGCAACATTTGCTGTGATATTCCGCATTTCCAACAGAAGATCTGCAGTTTTCTTATATTCATATGTATAATAGGCTTCTCTCATGATATCACGTATCTTGAACATACGCTTATTGGACACCAGAAGAAAATCCTTTACATTAATGATACCAATAATATTATCGCTGTCATCTTCATAGACAGGAATACGTGTGTACATGGATTCCTTGAACAAAGTCAGCAGTTCGTTATAGCTTGCTTCCACATCAATGGTAGTCATATCAATTCGTGGAATCATGATATCCTTGGCAACAGAATCGCTGAAATCGAACACATTGTAGATCAGCTTCTTCTCTTCCTGTTCGATGACACCATCTTCATGGCTGACATCCACATAGGTCTTCAACTCTGTTTCTGTCATCATGGCACGTTTGGATGAATCTATATGTAACAGCTTCAGAAGAAATCCGGAGAGCTTATCTATAATGAAAATAATCGGAGTGAGTACCTGCATCAGAAAGTAGATTGGACTTGAATAAGCAAGGGCAAGATTCTCATTATTGTACATAGCCCAGGTCTTTGGGACAATCTCGCCAAAGAGCAGGATCAGCAATGTCAGGACACCTGTTGCAATACCAACAGCAGCGTTGCCCCAGATGCGGATAACGAGAGAAGTCATCAGGGAAGATGCACTGATATTTACAATGTTATTGCCAATCAGTATTGCACTGATCAATTTGCTTTTTTTGTCCAGAATCTTTTGTAATGTTAAGACTTTTTTCGTGGGATTCTCCTCTGCCATGGAACGGACCTTCACGAGACTCAGCGTTGTCAATGCTGTTTCGGCAGAAGAAAAGAATGCAGAAAGCATGATTAGAACTACAAGAATACAAAGTTGTATGACACCAGCGGTATCCAAAATAATAACCTCCTTATGGTTAAAAAATAAAATATAGTTTCTTCTGCAAATATCAGGATTACGGTTCTGAATAGATGCAGTATACGCATAGATTATATCAGTATTGAATTGTAAATACAATAAAGAAACTATAAAATATCAGGGGGTACATCATGAAATATGAAAGAATACTGGCGCTGTTAAAATGTCTGCTGGGGGCTTATGTGATAACGGGACTGCTGCTTTTGCTTACAGCTGGGTTGCTCTATAAGTGTAATTTGAGTGAAAAGGTAATAGATATTGCGATTATTGCAATCTATGTCATTTCCTCACTCCTGGCGGGATTATTCTATTCCAAGGGAGCAAAAAGCAGAAGATTCCTGTGGGGAATGGGAGCAGGTGTGGCATATTTCCTTATTATATGTGTATTGTCGATTGCCATGGAGCCGGATTTTGAGCCTGTATCCAATTCAAGTATTACAACATTACTTATCTGCCTCGGCAGTGGCATGCTGGGCGGGATGCTGGGGTAAGTAAAAAAATATGAGAAAAGTACTTTTCGATATGAAAAATATATGCTATACTACATTAAGTATAAATTCGGTCGTTGAGACACACAATGATAGGAGGCTTTATTTATGAAGCATATTAAGACTTTAAACACTAGAGATTACAAGGAATCCATGAAGAAGGGCGGATGTGGCGAGTGCCAGACATCATGTCAGTCAGCATGTAAGACATCCTGTACAGTAGGTAATCAGAGCTGCGAACAGACTAAATAAGTTCCAGTATAAAGAATCGCAATAACAGATGAAATAAGCAGCGATGATGAGTCGCTGCTTATTGTGCGTAACTAAGGGATATAGGAAACGCATACCTGGTAGGAAAGGAAAGAAAGAATTGATACATCAGTATAAAAATAACGGATTCAATATCGTATTGGATGTGAACAGCGGTGCCGTTCACGTGGTTGATGATGTTGTTTATGACGTAATTGCTTCTATGGTGGAGAATCATATGGAGCAGGATACCTGTGATGCAGCTTATGATAAGCTGGCAGCTTCCAATATGCCATATGATCAGGCACAGATTAAGGAAGCATTAGAAGAGATATACGAATTAAAAGATGCCCAGATGCTCTTTACAGACGATATCTATGAGAAGAGCATTGAAGCTTTCAAAAATAGAGAGACTGTTGTCAAGGCGCTGTGCTTACATATTGCGCATGATTGTAATCTTGCCTGCAAGTACTGTTTTGCAGAGGAAGGTGAATACCATGGCAGAAGAGCACTGATGAGTTTTGAAGTAGGTAAGAAGGCACTGGATTTCCTGGTAGCCAATTCAGGTAACAGAGTGAATCTGGAAGTAGATTTCTTCGGTGGAGAACCACTGATGAACTGGCAGGTAGTAAAAGACCTGGTCGCTTACGGAAGAAGTCTTGAAGAGCCACATCATAAGAAGTTCCGTTTTACACTGACTACAAATGGTGTACTTCTTAACGATGAGATTCTTGAGTTTGCCAATAAGGAAATGGGCAATATCGTATTAAGTATAGACGGAAGGAAAGACATCCATGATATGATGCGTCCTTTCAGAGGCGGACAGGGAAGCTATGACATGATCGTTCCCAAGTTCCAGAAGGTAGCAGAGAGCCGTAACCAGACCAATTATTATGTACGTGGAACATTTACGCGTCATAATCTGGATTTTGCAGAGGATGTCTGTCACCTTGCAGATCTGGGATTCAAGCAGATCTCTGTAGAACCGGTAGTAGCACCTCCTACAGAAGAATATGCTTTACAGGAAGAAGATATTCCACAGCTCCTTGCAGAATATGACAAGCTTGCAGCTGAAATGCTCAGACGTCATAAGGAAGGAAAAGATTTCAATTTCTTCCATTTTATGATAGATTTACAAGGTGGACCATGCGTATACAAACGTTTATCCGGATGTGGTTCGGGAACGGAGTATCTGGCAGTGACTCCATGGGGGGATTGCTATCCATGCCATCAGTTCGTTGGTAATGAGGATTTCCTGATGGGTAACGTAGATACAGGTATTACCAATACCAAAATACGCGATGAATTCAAATGCTGTAACGTATATTCCAAAGAAAAATGTAAGAACTGCTTTGCAAAATTCTATTGCAGCGGAGGATGCGCAGCCAATTCTTATAATTTCCATGGAAATATTCATGATGCTTATGATCTGGGATGCGAATTACAGAAGAAGCGTGTGGAATGTGCCATCATGCTTAAAGCAGCATTAGCAGCAGAAGAAGAGGACTAAAGGCGGGGTCAACACCGACTAAGCAAAGGAGATTATAGATAATGAAAAAGAGCAAAGCCATAATTACGTTAGTTGTAACATTGCTCGTCACAGCTGCACTGGGGTATGTTGCAATCTGCGGTATCGGTTCAGAGAAAGCCGGTGCTGCATCACAGATTAAGCAGGGACTTGATCTGGCAGGTGGTGTCAGCATTACTTATCAGGTAGTAGGAGACGAAGATCCTTCTGATGAGGATATGAGCGATACTGTGTATAAGCTGCAGAAAAGAGTAGAGACTTACAGTACAGAAGCATTGGTATACAGAGAAGGTTCAGACAGAATCAACATCGAAATTCCGGGTGTATCTGATGCAGATGCAATCCTTGAAGATCTGGGAAGACCAGGTGCATTGTACTTCATCGCACAGACTGACAGCGAAGGAAATGCCAACTATACATATACAGGCAATGGTGCGACAGGTTATACATTAAACAAGACTATCGCTGAATTGCAGGAAGATGGAAGCATAGTACTGAGTGGTACGGATGTTTCCTCTGCACAGGGTGGTTCTGCACAGGATAAGCTTGGCAACAGCCAGTTCGTAGTTTCGCTTACTTTTACAGATGCAGGAACCAAGGCATTTGCAGATGCTACAACCAAGGCATATGCTTCCGGTGAAAGCATCGGTATCTATTATGACCAGGATTTCATCAGCGTACCCCGTGTACAGGCTGCCATTACAGATGGACAGGCACAGATTACAGGTATGGAGAGCTTCGAGGAAGCTGATAAGCTGGCAAGCCAGATCCGTATCGGTGGATTGAAGCTGGAACTGGAAGAATTACGTTCCAATGTTGTAGGTGCACAGCTTGGTTCAGAAGCAGTTAAGACCAGTCTTGAAGCAGGTGCTATCGGACTTGCACTGGTTGTTATCTTTATGATTGCTGTATATCTGATTCCTGGACTTGCATCTTCCATCGCATTGATCATTTATACGATTCTGGTAGTATTATGTTTAAATATGTTTGAAATCACACTGACATTACCGGGTATTGCAGGTATAATCCTGTCAATCGGTATGGCAGTTGATGCAAATGTTATCATCTTCGCACGTATCAGAGAAGAGATTGCATCCGGAAAGACAGTACGTTCTGCTATTGATGTAGGGTTTAAGAAAGCACTGTCTGCTATCGTAGACGGTAACGTCACAACATTGATCGCTGCACTGGTTCTTGGACTGAAGGGATCGGGTACAGTTAAGGGATTTGCCCAGACACTGGCACTTGGTATCGTTCTTTCCATGTTTACAGCACTTGTTATTACAAGAATGATTCTGAAAGCACTCTATGCAGTCGGCTTAAAGGATGAGAAGTTCTATGGAAAAGCCAAGGACAGAAAGACAGTGGACTTCCTGGCAAAGAAGAAGATATTCTTTACAATTTCTTTGGTTATGATTATCGGTGGATTTGTATGCATGGGCGTAAATAAGGGAACATCAGGAACAGCCCTGAACTACAGCCTTGATTTCGTGGGTGGTACATCTACAAATGTTACATTTAATGAAGATATGGATCTGGCGGCTCTGGATTCTCAGGTAGTGCCTGTAATCGAGAAGATTACCAAAGATGCCAATGTACAGGTTCAGAAGGTTGCAGGAGGCAATCAGGTTATCTTCAAGACCAGAACACTGGATGTAGAAGAGAGACAGGCATTAACAGAAGCGTTAGTAGAGAACTTCGGTGTAAATTCTGATCTGATCACTGCAGAGACAATCAGCTCAACAATCAGTTCTGAAATGAGAAGTGATGCAATCGTAGCTGTAGTAATCGCAGCAATCTGCATGCTGTTATATATCTGGTTCAGATTCAAGGATATTCGTTTTGCAACAAGTTCTGTAGCTGCATTGATCCATGATGTACTGGTAGTGCTTGCATTCTACGCAGTAGCAAGAGTATCTGTGGGCAGCACATTCATTGCCTGCATGCTGACTATCGTAGGTTACTCTATCAATGCAACAATCGTTATCTTTGACCGTATCAGAGAGAACCTTGGTGCTATGACCAAGAAGGATGATCTGGAACAACTCGTAAACAGAAGTATCAGCCAGACATTATCAAGAAGTATCTTTACTTCCCTGACAACCTTCTTCATGGTAGCTGCACTGTTCGTATTAGGAGTATCTTCTATCCGTGAATTTGCATTACCTCTGATGGTTGGTATCGTATGCGGTACTTATTCATCTGTATGCATCACAGGTGCACTGTGGTATGTACTTCGTACCAAGATCGGTACTAAGAAGAATAAATAATGGGCGTTTCACAATTGCAATATATGTTATACTTGAGAGAAACAGGCTGTCCGGGATTGAGGACAGCCTGTTCTGTTATAGGGAAGGAAATTATGAAAATGCGATGGAATGGTTTAACCTCATCTGATTTGAAATGGATAGCGATTATATCTATGCTGGTGGATCACTTTGCAGTGGCAATCTATGCAAATATGGCGGATTATCAGTTTGATATATATAGGGTTATGCGTGGAATCGGACGGATTGCATTTCCAATTTACTGTTTTTTACTGGTAGAAGGATTCTGCCACACGCATGATGTGAAGCGATACATCAGCAGATGCTTTCTCTTTGCGGTGATTTCAGAGGTCCCCTTTGATCTGGCTGTACATGGAGCTTGGGTTTATCCGGAAGGACAGAATGTATTTTTTACATTGGCGATAGGGCTGTGTACCTTATATGCGATATCTGTGTGTGAACGAAGGGGAATGAGTATCATTTCATCTGCGCTGTGTGTTCTCACTGGAGCAGGGATAGCGCAGCTTCTTGAAACGGATTATCACTACATGGGTGTGCTATGCGTTGTCCTATTCTATTATCTGCAACGATTTGATAAAGTACAACGAACAGTTCTTGGGGCGGTTATGGTAGGCGTTGCAGAACCCAAAGCAGCTATAGCATTTCTTCCCATATATCTGTATAATGGAGAAAGAGGAATGAAACTGAAATATTTCTTCTATTGGGTATATCCGGTGCATCTGCTGGTATTGGGGTTGATTAGGGTGATGTTGTATTAGAAACACTATTATTGCAATCTGCTTTAAAGTAACAATGAACCCAGAAAGGAAAACATTACATGGCATTTGAGAATAAGTTAGGGATTACTGATTCTGCCCAGTTAGCACGTGAAGAAGAGAAAATCAGCAAGGCGAAGGCAAAGGAATTATTTGAATCTGGTATTTTGGATTCTTTACATCCTGGAACATATGTAACACTTGCCAGGATTCATGAATTTTTGTTTGACGAAATATATGATTTTGCAGGCAAAATGCGAACTGTAAACATTGCAAAAGGAAATTTCCGCTTTGCACCGCTGATGTATTTGCAGGTATCTCTTGAAAACATAGATAAAATGCCGCAATCTTCATATGATGAAATCATAGAAAAGTATGTGGAAATGAATATTGCACATCCTTTCAGAGAAGGGAATGGGCGCAGTATGCGCATCTGGCTGGACCTGATTCTAAAGAAAGAAATTCATCAAGTCATTGACTGGAGCAAGGTAGACAAAGAAGATTATCTGCTTGCCATGGAGCGCAGCCCAATCAGAGATATTGAAATAAAGCACGTATTAAACCAGGCATTGACCGATGAAATTAATAGCCGGGAAATCTATATGAAGGGTATTGATACCAGTTATTATTACGAGGGGTATGTCACATACAAAACAGAAGAATTGTAATAGGATAGGCGCAGGGTAATATCTGCGCCTACATCTTATGTTACGGTTCTAGTTAGGAATAAAATAATATTATTATTTCAAAACAACTTTATTTGTTATGGTTTTGTGTATTCATATTATCATTTTTTTATAAAACAACTAAAATAATCAAGTAGAATTATATTATAAATATTGACAATAAGATATTACGATAATTCAATAGAAGTATAACAATAAAGGAGAGAAAATTATGAAGAAAAATAAAAAGAAACAAAGAATATCTACAATGGGGATTGTCACATACATTATTGGTATATTGGTATTGGAAATAATGGATTTAAATGGAACTACGATTCAGGCTATATATGATTTTATTTTTAATAATGACTTTGAAGAGGCTGCATATTGGTTAAAAGCAGTATATTTAATACCAGTAACGTATGTATTCGTTGTTAACATTTTAGTTATTGTATACTCCGTTTGCAATATTTGCAAAATTAAGCAGATTATAGAAATGGATATGCATCAGGGTTATCATAAGGATTGTGAAAACATGAAAAATCATTTACTAAAAATGTATGATCAAAATGCTTCAAAAAATCTCAAAAAATTTATTAATATTTTTACTATAATTATATGTATTTTGGCAGGAATATATTATATTTATTTTGATTACGAAGAAATGGTTAGACATGTAATGACACTTATGATAAATATAGAGACATGTGTAGCCATGGCTTTTACTTTGATAGCTAGTAATTGTAGCCAAATATTATATGATAAATATTCGTCTTGATATAGTTATATTGAAATCAATAATTAAGGCAGTTACTTAAAATATGAAGAGATAGAGAAAAATTTAGCATTAGACTCAATAAAATAATTATTTTCTATTTCTTCAAGCCATTTCTTTTTATTACTTTCATTTTCTTTTATTAGCTTAGGTAGTTCAGATTTTAAAGTATCTATTTTGTTTGGATTTATAATTTTATTTTTACACCATACGCATTGATAAATAGTGCAATATGCGGGATTTATACCAGTTGCCAATTCGTAATCAAATATGAGACGCAGGGCTACATACTGAACAATGCTCATTTTTTTGTGATGCATTATTTTCTAGATTACTAATGGCTTGTTTACTCATACCTAACTTATTTCCTAAGTACTCGGCACTCCACCCAAGAGCATTTCTGAAAATAATCAGATTGTTTTTCATTATTCTAAGTTCCTTCTCATGCATATAAAATTCACGATGTCAATAATATAGACAATGAATCTAAAATATCTACGAATAGTACGATAATGATTATAAACGGTCTTCTTATTTATCTATTGGTGTACTATAATATAGATGTTTGCCTAGAATTATTGAGAGTATTTGTGAAAAAGTGGGCAGAAAAAGAAGATAGGAGAAACGAGTCATGAAAGTGAGCCGCAAGAAGAAAAAGGTATCTATGTGGTATGGTGTAACAAGACAAGTTGTATAGAAATAATATGCGGATAACATGACAGAACCTAAACAGTTATAATAGAGCCGTACCAAGAGCTGTATTGCTTTTCAAATGCTTAAATAATTTGATACAAGCCATCTATATGTTCCCATAACAATAGTAGTCCCAAAACGGTGTATATATTTTCCCTTTTACAAAATGACATATTATTATACGAGTAAATTTGAATGTAGTGACGGTATTAAGTGTTATTTGGCGGCGTTGCCTTTTCTTGACAGATATACTATAATATATAGGTATGTTTAACAGATGAAAGGCAGGTTTAACATGTATTCATACAATACAAGGATAAGTTTCAGCGAGTCGGATGAGAAATTGGAGTTGAAGATTCCGGCGCTGTTGAATTTTTTTCAGGATGCGGCAATCTTTGAGGCAGAGGAAGGCAGCATCAATATGGAATATCTCCAGGAGAGGCACCTGGCATGGCTGCTTGGTTCCTGGCAGATCGTGATTGAGCGCAGACCGAGACTTGGGGAGGGGGTAATTGTATCTACAACACCGTATGCATTTAAAGGATTTATAGGATATCGTAATTTTACACTAACTACAGAGGACGGCGAGATATTGGCGAAAGCCGCATCTATATGGACCTTAGTGGATATTGAGAAGATGAGGCCTGCAAGACCGTCAGAAGAGATTCTGGCAGGGTATGAGATCGGACCTAAACTGGAAATGGAATATGAACCAAGACGAATTGATCTGACAGGAGAAGGGACTCCCAGAGAGCCATTCTTTATCAGACAGAACCAGATTGATTCCAACCATCATGTGAATAATGAAGAATACGTCAATATGGCGATGGAATATCTGGATGAATCCTGGCATGTGACACAGGTCAGGGCAGAGTATAAGAAGCCGGCATATCTGCATGACACATTGATTCCTGTTATCTATGAACAGGGGAACAGGATGCAGGTACAGCTCACTAATGAACAGCATGAGACTTTGTGCATCGTGGAGTTTACGCATGAGTAAGTGGATGGTAGCTGCGAAGAAGGCAGATTTTTATGCAATTGCCCAACAATATCACATCAGCCCTGTAATGGCTCGTATTATTCGTAACCGTGATGTGATAGAAGAGGCAGATATTCACAAATTCCTGCATGGAACGAGACAGGATCTGTATGCACCGAATCTGATGAAAGATATGGATAAGGCAGTGGATATCCTGCTGGATAAGATTGACCGGAATAAGAAGATCCGTATTATTGGCGATTATGATATTGATGGTGTATGTTCTACATATATATTATATAAAGGCTTGGGCAACTGTGGTGCGAAAGTAGATACTGCCATTCCGCACCGCATGAAGGATGGATATGGACTGAATGAACATCTGATTCAGGAAGCGTATGAAGCAGGGGCAGATACGGTGTTGACCTGTGATAATGGTATCGCTGCCTTTTCCCAGATAGAATATGCTAACTCACTGGGGATGACAGTCGTGGTGACAGATCATCATGAAGTCCCTTATGAAGAGAAGGACACAGAGAGGCAGTATCTGATCCCTCCTGCGGCAGCAGTAGTAGATCCCAAGCAGCAGGATTGTCACTACCCATTTCCTGAAATATGCGGCGCAGTAGTGGCGTATAAGCTGGTACTGGCATTGACGGCGAAGCGCCAGGGTGTGACCTGGCAGCAGGTGATGGAGTCCGATATGGGACTGGAACTGTTGGAATTTGCGGCTTTTGCTACGATTGGGGATGTGATGGAGCTTCGGGATGAGAACCGTATCATAGTCAGTGAAGGTCTGAATCTGATGAAACATACGAGGAATATCGGACTGGAAGCGTTGATACGTGCGACGGGAACAGATGCAGGGCATATCAAACCGTACACGGTTGGATTTATTCTGGGACCTTGCCTGAATGCAACCGGGCGTCTTGACACGGCAGATCATGCGCTTGCGCTTTTTGAGGCACAGGATGAGTCCGAAGCAGCCCGTATTGCGGGGAATCTCAAAGCAATGAACGACAGCCGTAAGGAATTGACACTGGAAGGTGTGGAAGAGGCGATTGCCCAGATAGAGGAGAAGCAGCTTTGCCAGGATGATGTGCTAGTGGTCTACCTTCCTGATGTACATGAGAGTCTTGCAGGAATCATTGCCGGACGTATCAGAGAGAAATATAATAAGCCATCCTTTGTGCTGACAAGGGCAGAAGAAGGGGTAAAAGGCTCAGGTCGTTCCATTGAGGCGTTTCATATGTATGATGAAATGACGAAGTGCAAGCAGCTTTTTACCAAGTATGGCGGCCATAAGCTGGCAGCGGGAGTTTCGATGCCGGAAGAGAATGTGGAAGAATTCCGCAGACAGCTTAATGCGAACAGCCATTTGACAGAAGATGATTTCGAGGAAAAAGTACTCATAGATGTGCCGATGCCCATGTCATATGCTTCATTGGAATTCGTAGAAGAACTGGAGAAGCTGGAGCCTTTTGGAAATGGCAATCCCAAGCCCCTGTTTGCTCAGAAGCAGGTAACTTTCTTAAAGGGCAGACTGCTTGGACAGAATCAGAATGTGGGAAAATACACAGTCGCAGACGAAGACGGCAGAGAATTTGAAATGATTTATTTTGGCGATATTCAGGCATTCCATGAATATCTGGATCAGAAATTTGGAATCCAGGCGGTTGAGAGGCTGTATCAGGGAAGAGGACGTGAGATTGTGCTGTCTGTAGCGTATTATCCTGATATCAATGAATACAGGGGCAATGTGTCGTTACAGATGGTAATGAAGTACTATATGTAGGAAACTGAAAACCAGTTTATAGTTTCTTTATAAAAATTATCTTTTCTTTATCCTTTGTACACAGTTTTGACACATTTTTTCTATATAGTATATCTCAGATAGTTGAAACACTCACTATCTCCCCCCTCATAAGAAAATATATGACGAAGAGCCAACGTAATGTTGGCTCTTTGTCATATAGTAACTATTCAGAGCCATGCAAATTGAGTCAGAATATGCTTATTTATAAGCATATTTGACACAATTTATATGGCGAAGTAACCACATAAGCAAAAGATAAGCATCGAAGATGCGGTTTTGCGCATGGGGTTCTGAATAGTTACGTCATATACGGACATATCAGCACAATACTTGAAAATCAACAGGGTATATGGTATTCTTAAAACTAAGGTTGACAGCGTGATTATGCTGTATGGAAATGAGGTAATCCATATGAAATGTAAGGATTTATTAAAGAATTTAGAATACGAATGTGTCAGGGGCAGTGTGGATGTTGAGGTGACAGAGGTTGTAAATGACTCTCGTAAGGTCACAGCAGGCTGCCTTTTCTTGTGTATTGTGGGAGCTAATTTTGATGGGCATGATGCAGCGCCGGGGGCTGTGGAAGCAGGAGCGAAGGTTCTGGTAGTCAGTAAAGACATAGATATGCCCGCAGATGCTGATGTGACTGTGATTAAGGTAGCAGACACCCGTTATGCCATGGCATTTATATCTGCTGCATATTTTGGCAATCCGGCAGATGATATGAAGATCATCGGGGTGACAGGAACTAAGGGCAAGACTACAACTACTTATCTCGTAAAGTCTATTCTGGAGAATGCAGGTCATAAGGTAGGCTTAGTAGGTACGATTGAGGCAATTATCGGAGATAAAGTCATTCCAGCTAATAATACAACACCGGAATCTTTTACATTGCAGAGATATTTTAAGGAAATGAAGGAAGCAGGCTGTGATACCGTAGTTATGGAGGTCTCTTCACAGGGGCTGATGATGCACAGAACACAGGGCTTTATCTTTGATTACGGTATTTTTACCAATATTGAGCCGGATCATATCGGACCGAATGAACATGCATCTTTTGAAGAATATATGGCATGCAAGGGAATGTTGTTCAAGCAGTGCCGTGTAGGTATCGTGAACTGTGATGATCCCCATTGGCAGACTGTAACGCAGGGACATACCTGTCAGCTGGAGACTTATGGCTTCAGCGAGCAGGCGGATCTAAGAGCATCTGATCTGAAACTTGTGACAGGTGCAGGCTATCTTGGAATAGATTTTAAGGTGTCAGGTTTATTGAATATGGAAGTCCTGACGGATTTACCCGGTAAATTCAGTGCGTATAATGCATTGACTGCAATTGCTATATGCAGACATTTTGGTGTACATCCAGAGGATATTAAGAAGGCGTTGGCAGGTGCGAAGGTAAAGGGCAGAATCGAAATGGTGAAGGTGTCAGACCAGTTTACCCTGATGATTGACTATGCGCACAATGCCATGGCATTGGAGAGCCTGTTGACAACACTTCGTGAATATCATCCGCATCGTCTTGTATGTCTGTTTGGCTGTGGTGGCAACCGTTCCAAGCTTCGCCGCTACGAGATGGGCGAAGTGAGTGGCAGGCAGGCTGACTTGACGATTATTACATCGGATAATCCACGATTTGAGGAACCACAGGATATCATTGATGACATTAAGATCGGTATGGCTAAGACAGATGGCAAGTATGTTGAGATCTGTGACCGTAAGGAAGCAATTAAGTATGCGATTACCCATGGAGAGCCGGGAGATATTGTGATTCTGGCAGGTAAGGGACATGAAGATTATCAGGAGATCAAGGGCGTGAAGCATCCTATGGATGAACGCGTATTGATTCAGGAGGTCATGGAAGAACTGAGGACGAAATGACAGGCAGATTTGCTAATATTATTGTAGATATATCCCATGAAAAGGTAGACCGTCCCTTTCAATATCTCATTCCACCGCAGCTTCAGAATGTACTGGAGGTGGGAATGTCGGTGATGATTCCTTTTGGCAGGGGCAATAAACTGATTAAGGGATATGTCATGGAATTGACTGACCAGGCAGAGTATGATGTCTCCAGACTGAAGGCTGTGGACAGTATTGTAGAGGGCGGTGTCAGTGCACAGGCAGACTCTATCAGACTGGCGTACTGGTTGAAGGAACATTATGGCTCGACCATGATTGCAGCGCTCAAGACGGTACTTCCTGTAAAGAAGAAAATGAAGCAGGCCGTGAAGAAGACGATTCACTGTAAGGTGGATTCCGAGACCGCATATCGTCACAGTGTGATCTTTGAAGCAAAGCATCAGACAGCAAAATGCAGGCTGATGCGGGAGCTGTCACAGACTTCACAGCTTCCCTATACACTGGTGACAGGGAAGCTTAACATTGCGGCAGCTACCATACGTTCACTGGTTGATGCCGGTCTGATAGAAGTAACTGAGGAAAATGTATACAGGAAGCCAGTCTTGAAATCAGACCTGTCAGGAAAAGACGGAACGGCAAAGCAGCTTTCGGCAGAACAGCAGGCAGTTGTGGATGCCATTTCACAGGATTACAGCCAGGGAATCAGCCAGACTTATCTGCTTCGGGGGATTACCGGAAGTGGTAAGACAGAAGTATATATGGCATTGATTGAAAGGATGATTGCCGGTGGTAAACAGGCAATTGTTCTGATTCCGGAGATTGCTTTGACATATCAGACACTGCTCCGTTTTTATCTGAGGTTTGGAGACAGGGTATCTGTAATGAATTCCAGATTGTCTCCGGGAGAACGTTCGGACCAGTATGAACGGGCTGCCAAGGGTGAGATAGATATTATGATAGGGCCGCGTTCCGCATTATTTACACCTTTTGAAAGGTTGGGGCTGGTAATCATAGATGAGGAACATGAGTCCAGCTACAAGAGTGAGACAATGCCTAAGTTCCATGCAAGAGAGGTGGCACAGGAGCTGTGCAGGATGAAGCATGCCAGTCTGCTTCTGGGTTCTGCCACTCCTTCGCTGGAATCCTATTATAGAGCCAGACAGGGTGAGATACCGCTGTTCACCCTGAACAGCAGATTGACAGGCGGCGAGCTTCCAAAGGTCTATATAGAAGACCTGAGAGAAGAGTTAAAAAGCGGTAACCGCTCCATATTCAGCAGGAGACTTCAACAATTACTGGAGGACAGACTGGCGAAGGGACAGCAGAGTATATTGTTTCTCAATCGCAGGGGCTATGCGGGATTTGTAAGCTGTAGAGCCTGCGGTCATGTAATGAAATGCCCACATTGTGATGTATCTCTTTCAGAGCATAGAAATGGCAGGCTGGTATGTCATTATTGTGGTTATGAGACATCACAGGTCACTAGATGTCCGCAGTGCGGTTCGAAATACATCCTGGGATTTCGTGCAGGAACCCAGCAGATTGAAGAGGTGCTGCACAAGATGTATCCCCAGGCAAGGGTACTGCGAATGGATGCGGACACTACGAAAACAAAAGACAGTTATGAGGATATTTTATCCTGCTTTGCAAATGAAGAGGCGGACATTCTGGTAGGAACACAGATGATTGTTAAGGGACATGACTTCCCCAAGGTGACACTGGTAGGCATTCTGGCAGCAGATATGTCATTGCATACAGGTGATTACCGCGCATCTGAGCGTACTTTCCAGCTATTGACGCAGGCTGCGGGGCGTGCAGGCAGAGGCAGTCTTGCAGGGGAAGTTGTGATTCAGACTTACCAGCCGGATCATTATGCGGTAGTACATGCAGCCGCACAGGATTATGAAGGCTTTTATGAAGAAGAGATAGCATACCGTGATCTGATGATGTATCCTCCGGTGGCTAACATGCTTGCGGTTCTGATACTTTCAGATGATGAAATGACAGGCGTGTCACATTCCATGGAGCTTGCAGATCTGGTGAAGAAGCATTTTGAAGGCAGGAGAGTGCAGGTGATTGGTCCTGCCAGTGCGGCGATAGGTAAGATTCAGGATATTTACCGTAATATTTTCTATATAAAACACAGAGACTATGAGGTATTGGTCGAGGCGAAGGATGCCATGGAGGCATATATAGTTCGAAAGGAATGGAACACAGATACTGTGCAATTTGATTTTAATCCCATGAATGGATATTAAATACAGAAAGGTGAGAAGAAGAAATGGCAATTAGAACAATCAGACAGATAGGTGACCCGGTATTAAATAAGGTATCAAAGGAAGTAAAGGAAATTACTCCAAGAATACAGGAGTTAATTGATGACATGTTTGAAACCATGTATGATGCATGTGGCGTAGGGCTTGCAGCTCCTCAGGTAGGAATCCTGAAACGTATTGTAGTCATTGACACAACAGGAGAAGATCCGATTCTTCTGATCAACCCACGTATTGTTGAGACAAGTGGAGAACAGACAGGCAATGAAGGCTGTCTTAGTGTAGCTGGCAAGACAGGAGTGGTTACAAGACCTAACCATGTAAAAGTAATTGCACAGGACGAGAACCTGGAGACTTTTGAAATAGAAGGAGACGAACTTCTGGCAAGAGCATTTTGTCATGAGATTGACCATCTTGACGGACATTTATATGTGGAGAAGGTAGAAGGCGAATTGATGGATAATGCCGATTTGGAAGAAGAGGAGGAATAATCTTGAGAATCGTATTTATGGGAACTCCTGACTTTTCAGTAGGTGCCCTTGAGGCATTGATAGAAGCAGGACATGAGATTGCAGCAGTAGTGACACAGCCGGATAAGCCCAAGGGAAGAAGTGGACAGATGCAGTTCCCACCGGTGAAGGAATGTGCGCTGAAGCATGGGCTTACAATATGGCAGCCCCAAAAGATCAAGACGCCTGAATGGGTAGACAGATTAAGACAGCTGCAGGCGGATATTTTCGTAGTAGCAGCTTTTGGACAGATCTTATCTAAAGAGATTCTGGATATGCCAAAGTATGGCTGTGTGAATATCCATGCTTCTCTTTTACCGAAATACAGAGGAGCAGCCCCAATCAACTGGGCAATCATCAATGGAGAGAAAGAGACTGGCGTAACGATCATGCAGATGAATGAGGGCGTTGATACAGGAGATATGCTGACACATGTAGTAGTGCCTATAGCACCGAAGGAAACTGCTGAGACCTTGTTTGACAAGCTGGCAGAGGCAGGAGCGAAGCTGATTGTTGAGACCTTGCCTAAGCTGGAAGCAGGTGAGCTTACACCTGTTCCACAGGATGAGAGTCAGGCAACTCATGTGAAAATGATGAGTAAGTCTCTTGGCAGAATCGACTGGAACAAGGATGCCGATACGATAGAGAGGCTGGTAAGAGGATTGAATTCCTGGCCGAGCGCATATACTTATTTTCAGGAAAAAAGCGTGAAAATCTGGGATTGTGATGTAGTAGAGAATGATACTACAGAAGCTCCCGGAACGATCATTGCAGTTGCAAAGGATTCCTTTGATGTAGCAACAGGCAAAGGTACTTTGAGGATTCGGGAACTGCAATTAGAAGGTAAGAAGAGAATGTACACCAGAACATTCCTTCTTGGTAATCAGTGGAAAGCCGGTATGAAATTCGGACAGGCTTAGTAAAAGGAGGTATAGATTATGCCATATGGATATTATTATTTTGATCCCACATATGTTTTAGTATTGATTGGTGCGCTTTTGTCAATCTGGGCGTCTTCCAGAGTACAGTCTACATTTCGCAAGTATGCCCGGGTCAGAAGCATGTCAGGTATGACAGGGGCACAGGTTGCAGAGCTGATCCTGAAGAATAAGGGCTATTATGATGTACGTGTAGCTCGTGTGAAAGGTGACCTGACAGATCATTATGATCCAAGGACCAAAGTTGTGAAGCTTTCAGACAGCGTGTATGACTCCACTTCCGTGGCAGCTCTTGGTGTAGCAGCCCATGAATGTGGACATGTGATCCAGCATCATGAAGAATATCTGCCGCTTCGCTTGAGAACACTTCTTGTTCCAGCAGCGAACTTTGGCTCCAAAGCAGGTATTCCCATTATCCTGTTAGGTATTTTATTTGGATACAATTATGTACTGGTACAGATTGGTATCTGGGTATTTGCACTGGCAGTTCTGTTCCAGCTTGTAACATTACCTGTAGAGTTCAATGCATCCAGCAGGGCATTGGTATGTCTGGAACAGTATGGGATTCTGGCAAGTAATGAGAAAGAGCAGAGCGCTAAGGTACTTCGTGCAGCAGCGCTTACTTATGTGGCAGCAGCGGCAGCTTCTATTTTACAGTTGTTAAGATTGATCATGCTTTTTGGCGGCGGTAGAAGGAGAGATGATTAGTGCAGCAGGAGAAGAATATCCGCCAGCTGGTTCTGGAGATGCTGCTGGCGGTTACGAAAAAAGAAGGCGGAGAATACAGTCATAAAGTAATCAGAGATGTACAGAATAAGTATAATTATCTATCAACTCAGGAAAAGGCGTTCATGAAACGCCTTTTTGAGGGTACACTGGAGAGAATGATTGAGCTGGATTATTGCATTGACTGCTATTCCAAAGTAAAGGTAAACAAGATGAAACCGGTCATCCGCAATATCATGCGCATGGGTGTGTACCAGATTCTTTATATGGATTCTGTGCCGGACTCAGCAGCCTGCAATGAATCTGTGAAGCAGGCGCAGGCAAAAGGCTTTGCTACATTGAAGGGGTTCGTAAATGGCGTATTGAGAACCATTGCCAGAAATAAGGATGCGATTCCTTACCCGGATGAGAAGAAAGACTATAGAAAATATCTTTCTGTAACTTATTCCATGCCGGAGTGGATAGTAGATCTGTGGATTGGGCAATTCGGTCAGGAGACTACGACTGCAATGTTACAGGGGCTTTTACAGGAAAGACCTGTTACGATCAGAATGAGGACAGAGGATGAGAAGGCAGTAGAAGCCTTGCGTGCAGATCTGGAGAAGCAGGGTGGTACGTTAAAAAGACACCCGTATCTTTCTTATGCCTATGTCATTGAGAAAACTGACGATTTGACACAGCTGTCAGGATTTGAAGAAGGAGCCTTTGTCATTCAGGATATCAGCTCTATGCTTGCTGTAGAGGCACTGGGATTGCCAAAGATGGACAATCAGGGCACGTTGAAGATATTGGATATCTGTGCAGCGCCCGGCGGTAAGAGCATGCTTGCTGCGGATATTTTAAATCATGCAGATATTGATTATATGCTGGAGGCAAGGGATATTTCAGAATATAAAGTGGAATTGATGCAGGAGAATTTCAACAGATGCCATCTGAATAAAGCCAAAGCTGTGGCATGGGATGCGCTGGAGCCAGATGAGAGATGGCTTGGGCAGGCTGATGTAGTGATTGCAGATATTCCCTGTTCAGGTCTGGGTGTTATCGGCAGAAAACGGGATATTAAATATAAGATGACACCACAGGCAGTACAGGATATTGTAGAATTACAGGAGAAAATACTCAAGGTAGCAGCTTCTTATGTGAAGAAGGGCGGTAAGCTTCTTTTCAGTACCTGTACAGTCAACAAGGACGAGAATGAAGCCCATGTAAAATGGATACAGGACACACTAAAAATGACACCTGTGTCATTAAATGGGACGTTGCCCGGACTGGTACATTCCCCGACAACACAGCAGGGATTTGTACAGCTTATACCGGGTATGCAGGACACAGATGGATTTTTCATCAGTGTATTTGAGAAATAGAAAGATATGGAGAATAAATGAAAGACATTAAATCATTGACCTTATCACAGTTAAAGGAAGAAATGGCAGCACTGGGTGAGAAGCCTTTTCGTGCAAAACAGCTCTATGAGTGGATGCATGTGAAGCTTGCAAGAGACTATGGGGAAATGACCAATATCCCAAAGAGCCTGATTGCCAAGTGCAGGGAGAACTATACATACACCTCTCTGAAAGAAGTAACCGTACAGACCTCAGCCATTGATGGGACGAAGAAGTTCCTTTTTGAGCTGGCAGACGGTAATCTGGTGGAAAGTGTATGGATGCAGTATCATCATGGCAATTCAGTCTGTATTTCCTCTCAGGTAGGATGCCGCATGGGGTGCAGATTCTGTGCATCTACACTGGATGGACTCGAACGTTCCCTTCTTCCGGGAGAGATGCTGGATCAGATCTATGCAATCTCAAGAAGCACCGGGGAGAGAGTATCCAATGTGGTTGTTATGGGAACCGGTGAGCCCATGGACAATTACGATAATCTGTTACAGTTTATCAGGATGTTGTCAGATGAGAATGGACTCAATATCAGCCAGCGTAATATTACAGTATCTACCTGCGGTATTGTAGAAAATATGCGGAGGTTGGCAGATGAAGGATTGCAGATTACTTTGGCGCTGAGCCTTCATGGTTCCACACAGCAGAAACGTCAGGAGCTGATGCCGATTGCCAATAAATATGACATTCATGAGGTAATAGATGCCTGCCGGTATTATTTTGATAAGACGGGCAGACGAGTGACCTTTGAATACAGTCTGGTAGGCGGTGTCAATGATACGGATGAGGATGCAGAGAACCTGAGTAATCTGATTCAGGATATTAACTGTCATGTGAACCTGATTCCTGTCAATCCTATTAAAGAGCGTGATTATGTGGAATCAGAGCGCAGTGCTGTACTCAATTTCCAGAATAAATTGACGAAGAGACACATCAATGCGACAGTCCGCAGGGAGATGGGAAGAGACATTGATGGTGCCTGTGGACAGCTGCGCAGGAGAAAAATGCATCAGGACTAGTGTACTGTATCACTGACATTTCGCTAAATAACTTGTATAAGTTTTCATCTGCTGCGTTGTCGTCAATCGACGTAGCCACCGCTACGCCTCATTCCTCCGCCTTGCAGACTGAAAATTTATCCGGCGTTATTTAGCTGAAAGTCAATGATACAGTACACTAGCAGACTTGCCCTTTGAACGTTTCTGTGGTATTATGTTAGCTTGTAAAATATCGGCTTATTCTTATTAGAGAAAAGGGATTGGAGGAGAACCCGTTGAAGTTTTATGCGATAACTGATATAGGGAGAAAGAGAGAACTGAACGAAGATTACATCTATACCTCCGGACAGCCAATCGGTGCGCTGCCCAATCTTTTTATTGTTGCGGATGGAATGGGAGGACATAAAGCAGGAGACTATGCTTCCATGCATACCGTAGACAGGTTCGTAGAAGTAATCAGGGAACTTGGAGAGGAGCATGGTGTACAGGATGCAATTAACGAGGCTGTTACAGCTGCGAATGCATACATATATCAGCGCTCCAGAGAGAACAGCAATTTAAGTGGAATGGGAACGACACTGGTATTGGCTTCCTGCATAGGCAATGAAGCGATTGTCGCAAATATTGGTGACAGCAGACTCTATCTTGTCAATGATGCCATGACGCAGATTACAAGGGATCACTCTTTGGTAGAGGAAATGGTCACTTTGGGCGGCATTGACAGAGAGATGGCACGTAACCATCCTGATAAGAATATTATTACAAGGGCAGTAGGCGTAAAAGAGAAAGTTGCAGCGGATTTTTTTGAAGTAGACCTGACCAAGGGAGATAAGCTGCTGTTGTGTTCCGATGGTCTGACCAATATGCTCAGAGACGAAGAGATATACCAGATTATTCAGGATAATAAGGAACTTGAGCAGGCAGCCAAGGCATTGGTTGATGCTGCCAATGAGAACGGTGGACGTGATAATATCGCAGTGGTTCTGGTAGAACCGTTTGGAGGACAGGAATGATTAAGTTAGGAATGCTGATAGCAGACCGCTACGAGATTCTGGAGAAGATCGGCACTGGCGGAATGGCAGATGTATATAAAGCAAAAGACATTAAGCTCAATCGATATGTGGCTGTCAAAGTGTTAAAGCAGGAATTTGCAGAGAATAAGAATTTCGTATCCAAGTTCCGTGTAGAGGCACAGGCAGCAGCAGGCCTGATGCATCCCAACATTGTAAATGTATATGATGTAGGAGAAGAGGATGGCATCCATTATATCGTAATGGAGCTGGTGGAAGGAATCACTCTTAAGAAATATATCGAGAAGAAATCCAGATTATCTACAAAAGAAGCTATTAGTATTGCAATCCAGGTTGCTATGGGAATGGAGGCAGCTCACAATAACCATATTATCCACAGAGATATTAAACCGCAGAATATTATTATTTCCAAGGAAGGTAAGGTTAAGGTAACAGATTTTGGTATTGCCAAGGCAGCTTCCAGCAATACCATCACGTCAAATGTAATGGGGTCTGTACACTATACTTCACCTGAACAGGCAAGAGGTGGTTTCTCTGATGAGAAGAGTGATATCTATTCTCTGGGTATTACTCTGTTTGAGATGCTTACCGGACGTGTGCCTTTTAATGGAGATACTACTGTAGCAATCGCAATCAAGCAGATACAAGATCCCATGCCTTCACCCAGGGAATTCGTGCCTGAGGTACCGGTCAGTGTAGAACGGATTGTATTAAAATGTACACAGAAGAGCCCGGACAGAAGATATCAGAATATGGGTGATATGATCTGTGACCTGAAGCGTTCCCTGATCACTCCGGATGAATCTTTCGTAGAGATAGATAACGGAGAAGCAGGACAGACCAGAATCGTAACAGATATCCGTAACAGAAATACAACAACTAGTACAGGCAGAGCCAATACAGGTGAAGTGCCTGTGCAGAGAGAGACTGTGAGACAGGATACTCTGGCCGGAAGAGAAGTCTATGCAACACCGGAAGAAGCAGGAGAGATTGTACGCAGAAGACCGGCCGGTGCGCAGAACGGTGCTGTGAAGAAGAACGAGGTCAGAAGCAGAAATACAGGTGCTTCCAAGAACCAGCCATCAGGCAAGGCACATGAGAATAAGAAGAAACGCAAGAAATCCGGTCAGAAGCCGGTACGTAAGGCAACGGTAAAGAAGGAAGAGCAGGAAAAGCAGACTTATACAGAGTATACGAATACAGGTGTGAATCGTCAGAATGTGAGAAACACGGATTATACACAGGATATTTCCTTTGATACGAAAGAAGAATATGATTATAACCCGGCTACGGAGAAGGTAACTACGATTCTGACTATCATTGCAGCAGTAGCAATTGGCTGTATCCTGTTGTATTATGCCGGGCAGGCAGTGGGTATTTTCTCGGCAGTAGGGACGAAGAACCAGGATTCCCAGACTGAAAGTGCACAACGCAGCGTTATGCCGGAATTTGCCGGTCTTAATGTAGATGAGGTGAAAAAGGCATTACAGGATGTAAATCTTGGAAGTAAGACACAGTATATCGAATCTACTGAGTATGATAAAAATGTAGTCATTTCTGCTGCCCTGGAAGATGGAACAGCAGTACTTGCAGGAGACCAGATTATCAAGAATACAACCATTGTGCTGACAGTCAGTGCCGGGGCAAACGGTATTAATGTACCACAGACAGTAGGCTTGTCGGAGGCAGAGGGTACAGCACAGCTTACCAAAGAGGGATTCACAGTAACCAAGAGTGATGCTTATTCTACAGAGTATGCCAAGGGAACGATTATATCCCAGTCTCCGGAAGGGTATTCCATTGCTGCATTAGGTTCAGAAGTTACAATTGTAATCAGTAAGGGCAATGAAGATGTAGAAGTCCGTATGCCGGATGTTCTTGGCAAGAGTAAAGATGCTGCTGCCAGTATGCTGGAGGAGTCAGGTCTGGTAGTAGGTAATGTAGAGGATTCCTACAGTACAGAATATCCGGAAGGACAGATCTGTTACCAGAGTTATTCCTCAGGAACCAGTGTAGGACAGGGAACGATTGTGGATCTGAAAGTCAGTATTGGCAGCGAGACCGCTACGTACAGCTGTAACCTGAGTATACAGGCGCCGAGTGATTATATCGGAGGTAATGCGGAAGTAATTCTGACTACTGCCGATGGTTCCCAGCAGCTGTGGTATTCTCAGAATGTTACCTCTTTCCCGGTATCCATTAATCTGAGCGGCTTCACCAGTTCATCCGCATATGGAATCGTAACAATCTCTTATCTCAAGAGTGTGGAAGAGATTGTGACAGATTCAGATGGCAACCAGACTACGCAGGTTAATCAGGCACTGGCGCAGACACAGCAGAATGTCACATTTAATAAGGATTAAGGTATGCAGGGTAAGATAATCAAGGGTATAGCAGGATTCTATTACGTACATGTCAGCGGTAAGGGAATCTATGAATGTAAGGCTAAGGGCATCTTCCGCAAGGATAATATGAAACCCCTTGTGGGTGATGATGTGGAAATAGAGATTTTGGATGAGGCAAATGCCAAAGGTAATATTCAGTCGATTCTGCCAAGGCGCAACGAACTGGTCAGACCGGCAGTAGCCAATATAGATCAGGCACTGGTGATTTTTGCTATGACGAAGCCGGAGCCGAATTATAATCTTCTGGATCGATTTCTGGTCATGATGCGCAGACAGGGGCTGGACTGTATTATCTGTTTTAATAAACGTGATATTGCAGATAAGGAAGAGCGGGCAGTAATCCGTTCCATATATGAGAACAGCGGATGTACAGTTCTTTTTGCCAGCGCTGTAAAGAAACAGGGAATAGAGGAGATTGCAGCCCTGCTCAAGGGTAAGACGACAGCAGTAGCCGGGCCAAGCGGAGTAGGTAAATCTTCCATAATCAACTGTCTGCAGAAGAATAAGACGATGGAGACAGGCGCTATCAGTGAGAAGATAGAGCGTGGCAGGCATACAACGAGACATTCGGAACTGCTGGATATTTCGGATCATACGTACATTATGGATACGCCCGGATTCAGTTCACTGTCCCTGTTTGACATAGAGAAAGAAGAATTGAAAAGCTACTATCCTGAGTTTGAACCATATGAAGATTCCTGTAAATTCCTGACCTGCGCCCATATCCATGAGCCGGTGTGTGGAGTAAAGGATGCATTGGAACTTGGCAAGATCAGTCAGGTGCGTTATGATAACTACGTTTCCTTCTATGAGGAATTGAAAGAAAAAGAAAAGAGGAAGTATTAAAATGAATATTTTGGCACCATCTATTTTATCTGCGGATTTCTGTGAATTGGGAAAACAGATTGAAGAAATTGAGAAAGCAGGTGCACAGTATCTGCATGTAGATGTTATGGACGGTATCTTCGTACCATCCATATCTTTCGGAATGCCTATAGTCAGCAGTGTAAGACCCAGGACAAAGATGTTTATGGATGTGCATATGATGGTGACAAGACCGGAACGCTATGTGGAAGAATTTATACGGTGTGGTGCTGATGGAGTGACAATCCATGAAGAGGCATGTGACTGTGTAGCTGAGACTTTATGCAGAATCAGAGAAGCGGGTGCACAGGCTGGACTGGCTATCAACCCGGAGACCCCTGTAGAGAAGCTGTACTCATATCTGGATAAAATGGATATGGCACTGATCATGACTGTACATCCGGGATTTGGCGGACAGAAATATATTGATGCATGCACAGAGAAGATACAAACCCTCAGACAGGTAATCACAGACAAAGGACTGGACCTGAAATTGCAGATTGACGGCGGTGTGAATCTGGACAACCTGACGATGAACCTTGATGCAGGAGCAGATGTTATTGTAGCAGGCTCTGCTGTATTTAAGGGTAATATTACAGAGAATACAGAAGCTTTTCTTGAGAAGATGCAGGAGAAGTACTAATAGAAAATTTACTTTTATACTTCAGTATGCTATTATGATAGCTGACAGTTACGAATGATTTTAAGGAGGATTATATAGAAATGCAGCTTGGTATCGTGGGATTACCCAATGTCGGAAAGAGTACTTTATTTAACTCATTAACAAAGGCTGGTGCACTGGCAGCCAATTATCCGTTCGCAACCATCGACCCTAATGTGGGTGTGGTATCTGTTCCGGATGAACGTATTGTGAAATTAGGTGAACTATATCATACGAAGAAGGTAACACCTGCTGTTATTGAATTCGTAGACATCGCAGGTCTGGTAAAGGGCGCATCCAAGGGTGAAGGCCTTGGCAACCAGTTCCTTGCCAATATCCGTGAAGTAGATGCAATCGTACATGTTGTCCGCTGCTTTGAAGACAGCAATATCATTCATGTAGACGGCAATATTGACCCAATCAGGGATATAGAGACAATTAACCTGGAGCTGATATTCTCCGACCTGGAGATTCTGGAGCGTAGAATTGCCAAGGTTGCCAAGCAGGCACGTATGGATAAGACACTTGCCAAGGAGCTGGAATTACTGGAATCCATCAAGGCACATCTGGAGAGCAATCAGATGGCACGTACTTTTGAAGTGCCTGATGATGAGGATATGCAGAAGTGGTTCGCTTCCTATAATCTGCTGACAGCAAAGCCTACTATCTATGCTGCGAATGTATCAGAGGATGAGCTGGCAGATGATGGCGCCTCTAATGAATATGTGGCAAAAGTACGTGAAAAGGCTGCTTCTGAAGGTGCAGAAGTATTTGTTATCTGTGCACAGATAGAGCAGGAGCTTTCAGAACTGGATGAAGCAGAGAAGAAGGAATATCTGGATGATCTGGGTGTTACTTCAAGTGGTCTTGATAAGCTTGTAACAGCCAGCTACCATTTACTTGGACTAATCAGCTTCCTGACAGCAGGTGAAGATGAGTGCCGTGCATGGACAATTAAGGCAGGTACTAAGGCGCCTCAGGCAGCAGGTAAGATCCATACTGACTTTGAACGTGGTTTCATTCGTGCAGAAGTAGTAAATTACAAGGATCTTCTGGAGAATGGTTCTCTTGCAGCTGCCAGGGAAAAAGGCGTAGTAGGTCTGGAAGGCAAGGATTATGTTGTGAAGGACGGAGACGTTATTTTATTCAGATTTAATGTATAAGGAGATGCAGATATGCCGGATATAATGGGAGCAAAAGACATCGCATTTCCACATTTGGGAATATACCTTGAGAATGTTCCAAAGAGCTTCACCATATTTGGTTTTACCATTGCACTTTACGGAGTCGTGATTGGTATTGGTATGCTGTTAGGTATTCTTCTTGCGGCACATATTGCCAAGAAAGAGAATATGAATCCTGATGTGATATGGGATTTTGCAATTTATGCAGTCATTTTTGCAATTATAGGAGCCAGACTTTATTATGTTGCTTTTTCATGGGATCAGTACAAAGACAATCTGCTGAGTATTTTCTATCTCAGACAGGGTGGACTGGCAATATATGGCGGTGTGATCGGTGGCTTTGCAACGCTGTTCATATATAGTTATACTAAGAAGATCAATCCATTTAAAATAGGTGACTGCGCTGTGTTCGGACTGGTGATTGGACAGATTGTCGGCCGCTGGGGTAATTTCTTTAACCGTGAAGTATTTGGCGGTTATACAGATTCCTTGTTTGCAATGAGACTGCCTGTAGATGCAGTGCGTGCCAGCGATATCAAGCAGACACATCTGGATGGTATGGCTGCCATGGGTGACGTGAATTTCATACAGGTTCATCCTACTTTCCTCTATGAGGGAGTATGGAATCTGTGTCTTTTGATTGCAATGTTCGTATTTCGTAAGCATAAGAAATATGATGGACAGATGTGCCTGATTTATTTAGGCGGTTATGGAATCGGCAGATGCATCGTAGAAGGAATCCGTACAGACCAGTTATTGATTCCGGGTACACAGATAGCAGTATCACAGCTGCTTGGTTTTGTGATGTTCATAGGAGCAGTGATTGCAGATATCGTAATAAGAATGAGATTAAAAAAGAAACAGGCTTAGCTTGTTTCTTTTTGTATACTGTGAAGAGAAAAATACAATTATTAACAATATCTGTACTATCAATACAAAAAGGTGACTGTTAAACTGGGATAGTTCACTATGATAATTATTTCACATATAAAATGTCTGTAAGAAAATAGAGAAAGGTAGAGAGGGTATGAAGAAGGAACAATTAGAAGAATTACTGTCACAGCTTACTACAGATGAGAAGCTTGGCATGATACATGGTAATGAACTTTTTGCGACAAAGGGCGTAGAGAGACTGGGGATTCCACCTTTCATCACATCAGATGGACCAAGAGGAGTACGTAAGGATTTCAACCCTGATAACTGGAATGAAATCGGACAGTCCTATGATTATGTATCTTATCTGCCATGTAATACAGCATTGACAGCCACATGGAACAGAGAGCTGGCGCATCAGACAGGACAGGTACTTGGTAAGGAAGCCAGAGGCAGAGGAAAAGACATGATTCTCGCGCCTGGTATTAATATCATGCGTACTCCACTCTGTGGCAGAAGCTTTGAGTATATGGGAGAAGACCCCTATCTGACATCAGAGATGGCAGTACCGCTTGTACAGGGGATTGAGGAAAACGATGTATCCTCCTGCGTGAAGCATTTTGCACTGAACAATCAGGAGACCAGAAGATTGGACGTAGATGTGGATGTGGATGAAAGAGCACTCCGCGAGATTTACTTACCTGCATTTGAAGCAGCAGTAAAGAGGGGCAAAGCCAAGGGACTTATGGGAGCATACAACAAGCTTCGTGGTCAGCACTGCTGCCATAACAAGTATCTGTTACAGGATATTCTGCGTAAGGAATGGGGATTTGAAGGAATCCTGGTATCTGACTGGGGCGGCGTGCATTCCACAAATGAAGCAGCCATGAACGGTCTTGACATGGAGATGTCTGTTACAGATAACTTCAATGAATATTATATGGCAGATCCTATGAAAGAGGCATTGGAGAAGGGCGAAGTATCCATGGAGATGATCGATGAGAAAGTACGTCATATTCTTCATGTCATGAACGAGCTTCATATGCTGGATGGCGAGAGAAAAGCCGGCACATACAATGATTATCGTGATAAGGAATCGCTCAGACGCACAGCGGAAGAATCCGTTGTCCTTTTAAAGAATGATAAGAAACTGCTGCCTCTTGATTCCAAAAAGATCAAGAAGCTTCTGGTTGTAGGAGAGAATGCCAACAGAATGCATGCCCCAGGCGGCGGAAGTGCAGAGATTAAGGCATTATATGAGATTACACCACTTATGGGCTTACATATGCTCTTAGGCGGCAATACACAGATAATCTATAAACCTGGCTATTATAACGAAGACATAGGTAATATCTGGGCAAATACAGAAGAGAGTGGCAATGGTCAGGCAGATAGTCTGGAACAGGATAAGCAGGATTCTCCAGCACCAAAGGAAGTCTCCAAAAGTGAAGAGAAAGCAGCACGTCAGGCTCGCATGAATCAGGAATATATGGCAGATGCACTGGAAGCAGCCAGGGATGCAGATGCAGTCATTTATATTGGTGGTCTGACTCATGATTATGATACAGAAGGTCAGGACAGAACAAGTATGAAGCTGCCATATGACCAGGATAAGCTTATCTGCGAATTGTTAAAAGTAAGACCGGATACCATTATTACAATGGTTGCGGGTTCTCCTGTAGATATGAGTGCGTGGTCCAGTCAGGCATCCACATTGTTATACAGCTGGTATGCAGGCATGGAAGGCGGATATGCGCTGGCAGAAGTATTATTTGGACATGTGAATCCATCAGGACATTTACCTGAGACATTCCCGGTAAGCGAGAAGGATTGCCCGGCAGTCGTATTGGGTGAATTCCCAGGAGGGGATAAGGTTCGTTATGGGGAAGGTATTTTTGTAGGATACCGTTATTATGATACATATGATGTAGCACCTGCATTCCCATTTGGCTATGGACTGTCCTATACAGATTTTTGTTTAGCAGGATTGACTGTTAAGACAGCCGGTGATAAGGAAGTAGAAGTCAGCTTCCATGTGTCCAATATAGGAGACAGAGCCGGTGCAGCAGTACCTCAGATCTACGTATCTGATAAGACCCCTAAGGTCAAGAAAGCCCAGAAGGAACTAAAGGCTTTTGATAAGATCTATCTGGAGCCGGGTGAGACTAAGCAGATTACAATGCAGCTTCATGCAGATGCCTTCTCTTATTATGATGTGGAGCAAAAGGCATTCGTTACAGATGCAGGAACATATGCAATTCTTCTTGGTAAATCAGCAGGAGAGATTGTAGATGTAGCAGAAATAGAATTGAAGTAATAAAATGTCCGTTCTCTTGATTGAGAACGGACATTTGTGTTTCAGGGTGCATAGAATAAGATAAAAGCATATAGGGGAATCAGTATGCGTTTCTGTGAATTTCGTAAGAAAGAAGTAATCAGTATCAAGGACTGCAAGAGATTAGGTCATGTATGTGATATGGAGTTTGACGAATGCAAGGGTTGCATCCAGAAGATCATGGTTCCCGGATGCAAAGGATTATGGGGATTCCTGACAGACGATTCAGTGATTGTGATTCCCTATTGCTGTATTCGCCAGATAGGCCCGGATATCATTTTAGTAGACATATAATCAGTCATATCTGTTGACTTGTTACCAGATTACTTTTATACTAAAAATAAATTTATTAACTATTCAAAGGTATTGCAGACGATTAAGGGGAGGTATACATATGAAGTGTCCATTTTGTGGCCATGAGAATACGAGAGTCATTGATTCAAGACCTGCAGAGGAGAACAATTCCATCCGCAGACGAAGAGTATGTGATGAATGTAATAAGAGATTTACAACCTATGAGAAGATAGAGACGATTCCATTAATTATCATTAAGAAAGATAATAACAGAGAGACATATGACCGTGCCAAGATAGAAGCAGGTGTATTGAGAGCATGCCATAAAAGACCGGTCAGTGCAGCACAGATCAGCCAGCTTGTAGACGAAGTGGAGACAGAAATCTTCAGCATGGAAGAGAAGGAGATTCCAAGCCAGATCATTGGAGAGCTGGTCATGAACAAGCTTAAAGATCTGGATGCAGTAGCCTATGTCAGATTTGCTTCCGTATATCGTGAATTCAAGGATATCAATACATTTATGGACGAGCTGAAGAAGGTCCTGAATAAGTAGGACAGCATAACTGCTTTTCTTGTTCCTGATAAAATACAAGATTGTTAATAAAATATCTTGCAATTTAATTTGAAATTGTATACAATCTTACAAGGTTGGAGAGACAGTACATATGGCTGTACTCATGCCACCTTAACACAATTAAATATAGACGAATAAGAAAAGGAGTAAAAACATGACTAAGAGAGGACAGAAATTTGGTAAGGTTCTTTTCGTAAGTATGTTACTTACACTGACTATTGCACTGGGCGGATGCGCAGGCGATAAGGAGGAGGAAGGCTCTTCACAGGTTGCAACGACACCGGCAGCAGAAGCAGGCAGCGAGACTGCGGCAGCTGAGACTACCGATGGAGAAGCATCGCAGATTACAATTGGTATTCCACAGGATCTGAACAGTCTTGATCCAAATAAGGCAGTTGGTTCCGGAACACTGGAGATATTATTTAATATCTATGAGGGCTTATATAAGCCGGACAGCGATGGCAATCTGATTCCTGCTGTAGCAAGTGATTATACAGTGTCAGATGACAAGAAGGTATATACTTTCACATTAAGAGATGGCATTCAGTTCCATAATGGAAACCCTGTTACAGTTGAGGACGTAAAGTATTCGATTGAAAAATGCGCCGGCAATGGAACAGGAGAACCATTGATCTCGGCGTTTTCTAATATAGAGAGTGTAGAAACCCCGGATGATAAGACTATCGTAATTAGTTTAACAGAGCCGGAGGATGATTTTCTTGCGCTGGTATCTACAGTAAATGCAGCAATCGTTCCTGCTGATGTAGATGATCTGGAGACAAATCCTGTAGGTACAGGTCCATATAAGTTTGTATCACGTTCTTTACAGGAGAATGTGGTATTGAAGAAGTTCGATGCATACTGGGGTGAACCTGCTCATATCGAGGATGTAGCACTTAAAGTCATTGCAGATGGTGATTCTATCGTAATGAATCTTGAAGGTGGTTCCATTGATATGATGGCAAGACTTACTACAACACAGGCTGCACAGCTTGGAGATCAGTTCGATATTCTGGAAGGAACCATGAATCTGGTACAGGCTATGTATCTGAACAACGCAGTAGAGCCTTTTAATAATGAAAAAGTAAGACAGGCATTAAGCTATGCCATTAACAAACAGGAGATTCTGGATTTTACAGCTGATGGTAAGGGTACACCAATCGCCAGCAGTATGTTCCCTGCATTTGGTAAATATTACATGGAAGAGCTGAATGATGTCTATACAACAGATGCAGAGAAAGCTAAGGAGCTTCTGACAGAGGCAGGTTATCCAGATGGATTTACCTTTACGATCAAGGTTCCATCCAACTATCAGCCACACATTGATACTGCAACAGTACTTGCAGAGCAGCTCAAGACAATCGGTATAACCGCCAATATTGAGTTGATCGAGTGGGAGAGCTGGTTAAGTGATGTATATAAGAACCGTGAATTTGAAGCTACTGTAGTAGGTGTAGATGCTTCTACCTTAACAGCAGGCGCTTTATTAGGACGTTTCGTATCTACAGCACACAATAATTTCATCAATTATAATGATGCAGATTATGATGCAGCTTATGCCAATGCACAGGCAGCAGCATCTGATGAAGAAGCAACGAAATATTATAAAGAGTGTGAGACAATTCTGACCAATACAGCAGCCAATGTATATATTCAGGATATGGCAGAGCTTGTAGCTTTGAATAAGAAATATGCAGGCTATGAATTCTATCCTTTATACATTCAGGATATTGCCAAGCTGTATATTGCAGAATAAGTAATAAGGAGACGGGAATATGAAATACGTAGGTAAGAAGTTTGTAACATTGATTATTACATTACTGTTGATTTCATTTCTCGTCTTTTTGACTTTTGATATCATCCCCGGAGATGCAGCTATGGCACAGCTTGGCACAGAGGCTACACCTGAGAGATTAGAGGCACTTAGGGAAGAGATGGGATTGAATCAGCCATTCCTGCAGAGATATGGACAATGGCTGATTGCATTCCTGCATGGAGATTTTGGAATGTCTTATAAATATAAAGTATCTGTGCAGTCTATGATTCTGTCCAAATTACCGATTACAGTGATGATGGCACTGATTTCTTTTGTACTGATGATCGTAGTATCACTGCCAATTGGAATCTATACAGCCAAACATAATGGTAAATGGATGGACAGATGTATTACAGTATTGAATCAGATTGTGATGGCAGTACCTCATTTCTTTATGGGTATTCTGCTGACCTATGTATTCGGACTGGTGCTGAAATGGTTCACACCAGGTAATTTCGTATCCTATGATGTAGATTTTGGTGCATTTCTGGCGTATCTGATTTTTCCATGTATTGCAATTGCACTTCCCAAGATAGCAATGTCTGTGAAGCTGATTAAGAGTGCATGCGTACAGGAATCGAAGAAGGATTATACCAGAACTGCTTATAGTAAAGGAAATAACACCAATAAGGTTTTATATAGACATGTTCTTCGTAATGCCATGATTCCTGTCATTACATTATGGGGAATGACTCTGGCAGATATGCTGGTGGGCAGCATTGTAATCGAGCAGGTATTTAATATTCCTGGAATCGGAAGAATCCTTCTGACATCTATCTCTTACAGAGATTATCCTGTAGTACAGGCAATCATCGTACTGATCGCATGCGTGGTCATTGTTACGAATTTCTGCGTGGATGTCATTTATCAGCTGGTAGATCCAAGAATCAGTGTTCAGGAATAATAGGCTCAAGAGGTGCGTATGAAAAAGAAAAAGAACTGGAATTTAATACTGGGAGGAATCATAACGGTTGTTATGCTAATTATGATTCTCATAGGCTTCTTCTGGACGCCTTATGATTCTACAAAGATGGATAGTGCCAATAAGCTGGTAGCTCCTTCCCTACAGCATATCATGGGATGTGATAATTTTGGCAGGGATATTTTCTCAAGAGTGCTGGAAGGTATGGGAAATACTTTTGTAATCGCAATATTGACTGTGCTGATAGGTGTATTTTTTGGAGTCCTGATCGGAGCATTCACCGGGTACTTTGGCGGCTGGCTGGATGAAGTACTGATGCGTATCAATGACGTTGTTTTTGCTTTTCCAAGTATTTTACTGGCATTGATCTTTATCAGTCTGTTTGGCCCAGGCAAGTATAATGTAGTGCTGGCATTGGGGATTGCATTTATCCCCAGCTTTGCACGTATTGTCAGAGGTGAATTTATAAAATACAGGGATATGGATTATATTAAGAGTGCCCATTTAGCCGGAGTAGGTAATCTGCGCATTATGTTCGTGCACATTTTGCCTAATGCGGTTACTGTATTATTATCTTCTGTTATGATAGGGTTTAATAATGCGGTATTGGCAGAAGCGGGGATGAGCTATCTGGGAATTGGTGTACAACCCCCTGAGGCAAGCCTTGGCAGTATGCTTTCTGAGGCACAGAGCTATTTGTTCTCGGCTCCGAATTATGCGATTTTCCCGGGACTTATGATTATTCTTATGGTGTTGGGATTATCACTGCTGGCAGATGGAATTAAGGCGTGAAGTCCGCTGTTTAAGTGAGGTAAGGATGAGCGATACATTATTAGAAATCAGACATTTGAATATAGAGTTTCACGATCATGATAAACCGGAGAGTGTAGTAAACGACTTCAATCTGACCTTACAGCAGGGAGAGATTGTAGGAATCGTAGGAGAATCCGGCTCCGGTAAATCCATGACAGCCATGGCGATTGCAGGGCTTCTCAGACGTCATGATATGAAGAAGAGTGGGGAGATTCTGTTTGAGGGAACAGAGCTCCTTCATGCGAAACGTTCCTTATTGAGACAGTATCAGGGCAATGATATCAGCATGGTATTCCAGGAGCCAATGACTTCCCTCAATCCGGTAAAGCGTATCGGCTGGCAGGTAGAAGAGAGCCTCAGGCTGCACAGACCTGAAATGACGAAGCAGGAGCGCTATGAGAGAGCTATCGAAAGTCTCAGGAATGTGGAACTGGATCAGCCAGAGAAGGTCTATAAGCAGTATCCCCATGAGTTATCAGGCGGCATGAGGCAGCGTGTCATGATCGCATCAGCCATGATCTGTGAACCCAGGCTGTTGATTGCAGATGAACCGACCACAGCACTGGATGTAACAATCCAGCTCCAGATCGTGAAGCTTCTGCAGAGACTGAATCAGGAGAAAAAGACATCTATTCTGTTCATTTCTCATGATCTGAGCCTTGTGAAGAGGCTGTGTCATCGTATCGTAGTTATGAATAAGGGAGATATTGTAGAAGCCGGTGACACAGAGAACATATTTTATCATCCCAAGGATGCATATACAAAACAGTTAATTGATGCCATCCCGCGATTAGAGAAGCCGGATCTGGCATAATGATATGGGGTCAATATGAAGAATATTCTTGAAGTAAAGAATTTGAATGTGTATTATACTGATAAAGGCAGCCTTTTTCATGGAAAGAAGGAAGAGAAGCATGCGCTGAAAAATGTGTCTTTTACCATGAGAGAGGGAGAAATCCTCGGACTGGTAGGAGAAAGCGGATGCGGTAAGACCTCTCTTGCGAAGGCACTTCTTGGTATGCAGAAGAAGTATGATGGAGAGATCAGGTTGGATTGTGCCAACCCGCAGATGGTATTTCAGGACCCATATGGTTCACTGAATCCTGCTAAGCGAATCGGTTGGATTCTGGAGGAGCCTCTTCGTATGAAACATGCTTATTCTGCGGAAGAGAGACGTCAGAAAGTGGATGAGATGCTGGATAAGGTAGGGCTTGACAGAAAGTGTCGGGAACATTATCCAAATGAGCTTTCAGGTGGACAGAGACAGAGAGTGGCGATAGCACAGGCACTGTTGTGTGATACGAAGTTTCTGATTGCGGATGAACCTGTATCTGCATTGGATGTAACCATTCAGGCACAGATCATCAGATTATTGCTTAAACTGCATCAGGAGATGGGAATATCCATTCTGTTTATATCTCACGATCTGCGAGTTGTTTATCAGATGTGCGACAGAGTGATGATCATGCGTAGTGGTGAGATTCTGGAGCAGGGAGACATTGATGAGATTTATAACCATCCAAAGACTGATTACACCAAACTGTTATTAGAGGCTGCAAATATTATATAATAAAGGATAAATATTATGCTGGAATGTTTATACCCCAAGGTATACTTGGATTCTACTTATGAGATAGATTTTGAACAATATTATCAGGATGGTTACAGAGCAATTATCTTCGATATTGATAATACGCTGGTGCCACATGGAGCGCCCGCCGACCAGCGGGCTATTGCCTTATTTAAGAGACTGCACGCTCTCGGATATCAGACCATGATGCTTTCCAATAACAAGGAGCCACGTGTGAAGATGTTCTGTGATGCGGTAGATGCAGAGTATATCTACAAAGCAGGCAAGCCCAATCCTGCTAATTACAGAGAAGCTATGAAGCGCATGCATACAGATGAGAAGAATACGTTGTTCGTAGGAGATCAGATCTTCACAGATGTGTGGGGAGCGAATAAAGCAGGAATTTATTCTATTCTGGTAAAACCCATTCATCCTAAGGAAGAGATTCAGATCGTTTTAAAACGTTACCTTGAAAAAGTCGTTTTATTCTGTTATAAAAGACATATGTACAAATAGTGGTAACTAGGCAGGGATAAAATATGATAGAGATTAACGGACTGACAAGGACTTGTGGATTGATCGGCAATCCGGTGGAACACACACTTTCACCTATGATTCATAATTATCTGGCACAGCAGATGGATGTAAATATGGTCTATGTACCATTTCTGGTAGAACAGGGCAGATTGGAAGATGCCATAAAGGGTGCATATGGACTGCATATTCTTGGCTGCAATGTGACAGTACCTTATAAAAATGATGTAATTCCATATCTGGCACAGATAGATGAGTTGGCTGCGAAAATGGGTTCTGTAAATACACTTGTCAGAGTAGATGGTGGCTATAAAGGATATAATACAGATATGACAGGTCTGTATCGTGCTATGAGCAGTGATGGTGTGTCTATCCAGGGAGAACAGGTAATTGTTCTTGGTGCAGGCGGTGTCGGCAGGGCAGTAGCATTCATGTGTGCAGCGAAAGGAGCAGCGCATGTATGGCTTTTGAACAGAACAGTAGAGAAGGCAGCCGAGGTGGCGAAGGAAGTCAACCTCGCAGAAGGCAGAAGCTGTGTAGAGGCTCTTGCCATGTCCGATTATGATAAGCTCCCGGATGAGAAATATCTGGTGATTCAGAGTACCAGCGTCGGGCTATACCCTCATGTAGAGGATGCTGTCATTACGAACCCGGCTTTTTATCATAAAGTGAAAGCCGGCTATGATCTGATCTACAGACCCTGGGAGACTAGATTCATGCAGTTGGTAAAAGAACAGGGAGCGCCGGCTTATAATGGTCTGAAGATGCTGTTGTATCAGGGAATCGAAGCCTTTGAACTCTGGAATCAGTGCAAAATAGAAGATGAAAGTGCTTACAAATTATATGAAATGCTGAGGACTACCGTATGAAGAAGAACATTATCCTAATCGGCTATATGGGCTGTGGTAAGACTACAGTGGGCAAAAGCCTTGCCAGGCTGGAGAGTGCGATTTTTCTGGATACTGATGAAAGAATCGAAGAGAAACAGGGCAGAACGATCAGTGAGATCTTCGCGCAGGATTCGGAAAAGGCATTTCGTGATATGGAGACTGCATATTTGAAAGAATTATTGCGGTTAAAAAGAGAGGGAATGATCGTATCCACCGGAGGCGGCATGCCTGTCAGGGAAGAAAATCGGCAACTGTTGCGAGAGCTGGGATATGTAGTTTATCTGAAGGCTTCAGCAGAAACGATATATGAGAGAGTAAAGGAAGATACGAAACGACCGCTTCTGCAATGTGAAGATCCTTTGTCAAGAATACGTAATATGCTGGAACAGCGTAGAGAAGCCTATGAGAGTACAGCACATTATATTGTGCGGGTAGATACATATAAACAGCAGGAGCTTGCTGAAATAATACAGGAAAGGTATAGGAAAATGCTATGAAACTGTTAGTAATTAATGGACCGAATCTCAATTTCCTTGGAATTCGTGAAAAAGGAATCTATGGTACGCAGGATTATCAGTATCTGGTGAATCTGATTGAACAGAAAGCACAGGAGACAGGCTGCGAGATAGAAGTATGGCAGTCTAATCATGAGGGCGCTATTATTGATAAGATTCAGGAAGCATATTTTAACGGAACAGAGGGAATCATCATCAATCCCGGTGCATATACACATTATTCCTATGCGATTCGTGATGCACTTGCCAGCATTACAGTACCAAAGGTAGAGATTCATATTTCTGATATTACACAGAGAGAAGAGTTCCGTAAGACATCCGTAACAAAGCCTGCCTGTGACCATCAGATCTATGGACAAGGACTGAATGGGTACTTAATGGCGATAGATTGGGTGATAAATAAAAAAAACAGTTGAAATGTGACCGGTTTTGTTATAGAATGGTCAATGGATTCTAAACGTGAAACGTGAAAATTTAGGAGGAAACAGTTTATGATATCAGCAGGAGATTTCAGAAATGGTATTACAATCGAGTACGAGAATAGTATCTATCAGATTATTGAATTCCAGCATGTAAAACCTGGTAAGGGTGCAGCATTTGTTAGAACCAAGTTAAAGAACATTATCAGTGGTGGTGTAGTTGAGAAGACTTTCAGACCTACAGAGAAATGTCCTCAGGCACGTATTGATAGAAAAGATATGCAGTATCTGTATGAAGATGGTGATTTATACTACTTCATGGATACAGAGTCTTACGATCAGGTTGGTCTGAATGCAGACAAGGTTGGCGATTCCTTAAAGTTCGTTAAGGAGAACGAGATGGTTAAGGTATGTTCTCACAACGGTAATGTATTCGCAATCGAGCCTCCGCTGTTCGTAGAACTGACTATTACAGATACAGAGCCTGGATTTAAGGGCGATACAGCTACAGGTGCTTCCAAGCCTGCTACTGTTGAGACAGGTGCTACTGTCAGCGTTCCTTTATTCGTAAATACAGGAGACGTAATCAAAATTGATACCAGAACAGGTGAATATCTGTCCAGAGTATAATTTAGAAGATTTAAAGAGAACTCAAGCATAGTCTTGGGTTCTTTTTTTGTTGTAAGAAAGTTTAGTACGAGTTTTTACATTTGGCTTGCATTCAGCGAAATGGTATAGTATATTGAATCCGGATTTATGAGAATGTTTGGTAAATAGAATATAGTAGGCGAGTCTTTTGAACCATGGAGAGTATTAGAAATTGCAGTACGCTTCATGGTTTTTTGTACGAAAATTTTGAAAAAAGATGAAATAAGGAGATATTATATTTTATGGAATTTACCAATTTTACAACATTAGTACAGAGAGAAGTTGAGAAGAGAGCAGGCGAGAATTACCGTGTGAAGCTGAATGATGTTATGAAAAACAACGGCGTAGTGTTGAGGGGAATCACATTAATGCAGGATGACAGTAATATTTCACCGACAATTTATCTGAATCCATATTATGATGCATATGAAAATGGAGATACTACCCTTGGAACTGTTATTGATGAAGTGATTGACACATATGAGAGAAATAAGATCAATCGCAGCATTGATATGAAATTTTTCCTGAATTATGAGACTGTGAGATCCAGAATTATTTTTAAACTGATCAATACAGAGAAGAACCGGGAGTTATTAAGGGATGTTCCATATATTCCCTTCCATGACCTGTCTATTGTGTTCCAGTGTCTTGTTTCAGAAGAAAGATTTGGTAATGCATCCATTCTGATACACAATGTGCATCTTCAGCTGTGGAAGGTCAATGCCCGTGAATTATATGAGTGCGCGTTGGAGAATACGCCATTATTACAGGGATATGAGCTGGCAGATATGAATACCGTTCTGGAAGAAATGAAAGCATTAGGTGGGATAGATGATGAGGAAATAGAGGATATGCAGCAGGAAGTACCCATGTATGTACTGAGTAACAAATCAAGGATAAATGGTGCATCCTGTATTCTGTATAAAGATATTTTAAAAGATTTTGCGATGGTAGTAGACAAGGATCTGTATGTGCTTCCCTCATCCATCCATGAAGTGATCCTTCTGCCTTCCGATGGTACACAGGAGAGCGAACAATTAAAAGAAATGGTAAGGGAGATTAATCAGTCTCAGGTAGAAAAAGAGGAAGTACTTTCAGATTCAGTATATTATTACAGAAGATCAGATGATTCCTTTTTCTGTTTATAAGATAGGTATAAAGGACAGATTATGTTACCTGTTTTGATGCTGAAAATGATGAAAATGGCAATATATGTGAAAAGTCTTACATATAATAAAATAGCAAGAAACGGCACAAATTGAACAGATATTATATGAAAGAGCTTACACCAAAATGTTACAATAATGCCTATAATTAGATAATCTTCATGTAAGAATATGAAAGAATGAAAACATAAAACAAAGCTGCAAATTTTTTCAATTTTTATTTGATAAATTATTGACAATTAACCATATTATGTTTATCATTGAGTCATGTCAACGTAGAAGCGTCAGTCAAAATGTACGCAATCGTGTATTTTGACAAGACCGATACAGACACCAAAGAAGGGTTACTAATAAAAGGGTAAACCAAATCAGGTAAAGGAGATCGTGAGTAAATGAAGAAGTGGGTTTATATGTTTAGCGAAGGCGACATGACAATGAGAAACCTTCTCGGTGGTAAGGGTGCTAACCTCGCTGAGATGTCAAGCATCGGCCTTCCTGTTCCACAGGGATTTACAATTACAACAGAGGCTTGTACTCAGTACTATGAGGATGGTCGCAAGATTAACGACGAGATCATGGCACAGGCTATGGACGGCGTTAAGAAGATGGAAGAGATTAATGGTAAGAAGTTCGGAGATCTTAAGAATCCTCTTCTTGTATCTGTTCGTTCAGGTGCGAGAGCTTCCATGCCAGGTATGATGGATACAATCTTAAACTTAGGTCTGAATGATGAAGTAGTTGAAGCAATGATCGCTGGCAACCCAGATCCTAAATTTAAGCGTTTCGTATATGACTCTTACAGACGTTTCATTCAGATGTTCTCAGACGTTGTAATGGAAGTTGGTAAGAAGTATTTTGAACAGCTTATTGATAAGATGAAAGAAGAGAAGGGTGTTAAGTACGATGTTGAATTAACAGCAGATGACTTAAAGACACTGGCTGAACAGTTCAAGGCAGAGTATAAGAACCAGTTAGGTGAAGAATTCCCTTCAGATCCTGTTACACAGTTAAAGTTAGCTATCGAAGCAGTATTCCGTTCATGGGACAATCCTCGTGCTAACGTATATCGTCGTGATAACGATATCCCTTATTCATGGGGTACAGCAGTTAACGTAATGCCTATGGTATTCGGTAACTTAAATGATGAATCCGGTACAGGTGTTGCATTTACACGTGATCCTGCAACAGGCGAGAAGAAGCTCATGGGTGAGTTCTTAAAGAACGCGCAGGGCGAGGACGTTGTTGCCGGTGTTCGTACACCTATGCCTATTGCTCAGATGGAGCAGGAGTTCCCTGAAGCATATACAGAGTTCGTTAAGGTTTGCGAGCTCCTTGAGAACCACTATCATGATATGCAGGATATGGAGTTCACTGTTGAGAACAAGAAGCTCTATATGTTACAGTGCCGTAACGGTAAGAGAACAGCTCAGGCTGCATTGAAGATTGCTTGTGATTTAGTTGACGAGGGACACAAGACAGAAGCTGAAGCAGTAGCTATGATCGATCCTCGTAACCTTGATACATTATTACATCCTCAGTTCGATGCTAAGGCATTAAAGGCTGCTACACCTCTTGGCAAGGGACTTGGTGCTTCACCTGGTGCTGCTTGTGGTAAGGTTGTATTTACAGCTGATGATGCTGAAGAGTGGGCTGCTAGAGGAGAAAAGGTAGTACTTGTTCGTCTGGAGACATCTCCTGAAGACATTACAGGTATGAAGGCTGCTCAGGGTATCCTGACAGTTCGTGGTGGTATGACATCTCACGCTGCAGTAGTTGCACGTGGTATGGGTACTTGCTGTGTATCCGGTTGTGGCGACATCGTTATGGATGAAGAGAACAAGAAGTTCACATTAGCTGGACAGACATTTACAGAAGGTTCTGAAATCTCCATTGATGGTACAACAGGTAACATCTACGCAGGCATCATCCCTACAGTAGATGCTTCTATCGCTGGTGAGTTCGGTCGTGTTATGGCTTGGGCTGACAAGTATAGAAAGTTAAAGGTTAGAACAAACGCAGATACTCCAGCAGATGCTAAGAAGGCTCGTGAACTTGGTGCAGAAGGTATCGGTCTTTGCCGTACAGAGCATATGTTCTTTGATCCTGAAAGAATCGCTGCTTTCCGTGAAATGATCTGCTCTGATACAGTAGAAGAAAGAGAAGAAGCTCTTGAGAAGATCCTTCCTTATCAGCAGGGAGACTTCAAGGCTCTGTATGAAGCACTTGAAGGCAACCCGGTTACTATCAGATTCCTGGATCCACCTCTTCATGAGTTCGTTCCTACAGAAGAAGCTGATATTGAGAAGCTTGCAAAGGCTAAGAATAAGTCTGTAGAAGAAGTAAAGGCTATCTGTGCATCACTTCATGAGTTCAACCCTATGATGGGTCATAGAGGATGCCGTCTTGCAGTTACTTATCCTGAAATCGCTAAGATGCAGACAAAGGCTGTTATCCGTGCAGCTATCGAAGTTCAGAAGGAACATGATGACTGGACAGTTAAGCCTGAAATTATGATTCCTCTTATCTGCGAAGTTAAGGAATTAAAATATGTTAAGAAGGTAGTTGTTGAAACAGCCGATGCTGAAATCGCAGCTGCAGGCGTTAAGTTAGAGTATGAAGTAGGTACTATGATCGAGATTCCTAGAGCAGCTCTTACAGCCGATGAAATCGCTAAGGAAGCTGACTTCTTCTGCTTCGGTACTAACGATTTAACTCAGATGACATTTGGCTTCTCTCGTGATGATGCTGGTAAGTTCTTAAATGCTTACTATGACACAAAGATCTTCGAGAACGATCCATTTGCTAAGTTAGACCAGACAGGTGTTGGTAAGTTAATGGAGATGGCTATCAAGTTAGGTAAGCCAGTTAATCCAAACCTTCACATCGGTATCTGTGGTGAGCACGGTGGAGATCCTTCATCCGTAGAATTCTGCCACAAGATTGGTCTTGACTATGTATCCTGCTCACCTTTCCGTGTACCTATCGCGAGATTGGCAGCAGCACAGGCAGCTATCGCCGAGTCACGTCAGTAAGCGAGACCAGTTGTTTTTTGGGAACTTTTGAAATCTCGAAGGATTTTATGAGACAATCTTCAAAGATTTATCATAAGAAAACGGGTTCAGATTTCCCGAAAAGCTTGTAATTAAGCTATTTCTAGTATAGGGTGTCTACTTTAGACACCCTATATTTTTTTACACAAAAATAAAATTCAATTAAGCTGCCGGAGTACTTCATACATTTTTTGCTGACTACATTCGACAAAATTTCGGAGCATGATGTTGTATCATAAAAGTTGACAGCCTATTCTCAAGGATTTGATATATAATCATAATCAATACGAGAACAGGAGAAACAACCTATGGCACAGAACCAAAAATCTTATGACAACGAATTTAAAGCACAGGCGGTAAAGCTTGCACAGGAAATTGGCGGGCATAAAGCAGCTAACGAATTAGGTATCCCTAAAGGTACTATGTACACATGGATCAAAGCATTTAAGGAAGGCCGCCTCAGTGCAAATGAAGCAGTTCATACCCCCAAGAATGCTTTATCCCTTAATGATGAGCTTATCGAACTCAGGAAGCGTGTTAAAGAGCAGGATAAGGAAATACGCCGTTTAAAGGAAGAAAACGAATTTCTTGAGGAAGCAAGTGCTTTTTTTAAGTGAGCTTTTAGAGTTGGACGATGAGGCTATTGCGGAGATTCATGATAGTGAACTCAATGGCATAAGCTTGCCTAAATTGAGTGTTTCAGAAGATGTAATAACTAGTCTTAAGAATCAATGGAACAAAGATGTTGTATATCCTAATCGTGGTGTGTATAAAAATTACATTGAACAGACAATTAGAAGATATGCGCAGGATAGGCAAGGTTGGAAAAAGAAATACAGATTAGATTGATATTATTGACCAAGCGTCTTGGAGAAATCCAAGGCGCTTATTTTATTATTAGGAGGTGTTAATTTGAAATTAGTGATTGCAGAGAAGCCTTCGGTTGCTCAATCTCTGGCGAAAGTGATTGGGGCAAATCAGAAGAAAGACGGTTACTTAGAAGGTAATGGTTATATCGTCAGCTGGTGCGTGGGGCATCTGATCGAACTGGCGAATCCTGAACATTATGATGAGAAATATAAGAAGTGGCGCAAGGAAGAGTTACCGATTTTCCCTGCGCCATTTTCATATCAGGTAACAGCTTCCACGAAAAAGCAGTATCAGGTATTAAAGGATCTCATGAAGCGTTCTGATGTAGACAGTCTTGTGGAAGCAACTGATGCAGGGCGTGAAGGAGAGCTTATCTTTCGTTTTGTTTATAAGCTGGCAGGATGTAAAAAGCCATTTGAGAGACTTTGGATTTCATCCATGGAAGATAAAGCAATCAAGGAAGGCTTTGAGAATTTAAGTCCAAGTGCTGAGTATGATGATCTCTATGAAGCTGCACTTTGCCGTGAACGAGCTGACTGGCTTGTTGGAATCAATGCCACTAGATTTTTCTCAACAGTATATGGTCAGACTTTGAATGTTGGCCGTGTCATGACTCCAACACTTGCAATGATTGTAGAGCGTGAAGCTGAGATCAAGGGCTTTAAGCCTGAGAACTTCTATACCGTTCAGATGTTAGTATCCGGTGTTGCAGTTACCTCAAAACGCTTTAAAACAAAGCAGGAAGCAGAGGGACTTGCCCAGAAAGTCAATGCAGCTGATAAAGCAAAAATCTCTAAAATGGAGACCACTACGAAATCTGAGAAGCCACCACTTCTTTATGATCTTACAAGTCTTCAGAGGGATGCCAACAAGTACTATGGCTTTACTGCTCAGCAGACTCTCGATTATACCCAGAGTCTATATGAGAAGAAGCTTGTTACTTATCCAAGAACGGACAGCAGATATCTGACAGATGATATGGATGACAGTACAGCCCGTCTTTGCTGTCTGATGAAAGATAAATACAGATATACGAAGATGGTTCCTATCTCTACAAAGCAGGTTCTAAATAGCAGCAAAGTATCAGATCACCACGCGATTATTCCTACAGAAAATGTTTCGGATGCTGATTACTCAGAAATCCCATCCGGTGAACAAAAGATTCTTGGCCTTGTAACTGCAAGGCTTCTTTCTTCTGTAGGAGATTCGGCTGAGATAACAGAGTATGCCCTAGAAGTGGAATGTGCCGGTGAAGTATTTAAGGCAAAGAGTAAGTGCATCACAAGTCCTGGATGGCATTTACTGGAAGACTGGATTCTTGGGAAAAAGCAGGATGATGGGGAAGATGACTCCGGCAAAAAAGATGATGGTGGTTCACATGGCATTTTGGAAATCCTGGAAGCGGATGCTTCTCTTTTATCAGAAGGTCGTGAGCTTCCGGCCAGAGATCCTAAGGTAAAGGAAGGAAAAACAACTCCTAAGAAACGATTTACCGAAGACTCGCTATTTTCTGCTATGGAATCAGCTGGGGCTAAAGATATGCCGGATGAGGTAGAACGTAAAGGACTTGGTACTCCTGCAACAAGAGCCGGTGTTATTGAGAAGCTGGTTCGTATCGGTTTTGTAGAAAGACAGGGTAGTAAGAAAACAAAATATCTGGTTCCAACAGAAAAGGGAACTTCTCTTATTACTGTCATGCCGGAACAGATTCAGTCAGCATCTATGACAACTGAATGGGAGCAGAAGCTTCTGGAAGTGGAAAAACGAGATATTGCATCGGAAGACTTTATGGCTGAAATCAAGGATATGATTGTTGATCTGATTGAAACTTATGAGCCTGTAAAGGGTGCAGATAAACTTTTTCCACCTCGTCAATACAAGCAGCATAAAAAGTATCCAAAGAAAGGAGCGTCCAGATGGCAAAGGTAAAGAAAATCAGAAAATGGGATGAAGTCACAGAAAATGCAGTAGAGGAACAGATTCCTGAGTCCATTGATCCGATTGAGGATGTCGGAGCTGGTCCATCTATTAGCAGGAATCATATGCGCGGTATCGAGGATATGGTGGAACAGAATGATAATTCATTTGACGGAATCATCAATAATGTGCCTGCAGTTCCTGTGCCGGATTTTGCAGAAATCAATGAAAAGGCAGATCAGGAGGATATTATTGCAGATACCAAGGCTTCTGTGATGGAGAAGATAAAAGAGCAGCAGGAAAAAGTGAAGCTTGCTCCAATACCGGAACCTGAGAAGAAGACTCCTGTGATTTGTCCCTGCAGGGAGATGTAGTCATGAATAACAGAACGGAGCAGTTTCATTTCTTTGCTACTCCTGAGGAAGCTAAACTGATTCGTGACAGAGAGAAAGAAATCGGCATCTTAAATGAGAGTGCTTATCTTCGAAAAATGGCAATTGATGGTTATCTTATCCAGATGGATTTAAGTGATGTCAAAGAGGCTGTAAGGCTTCTTGGCATCACATCTTCCAACATGAATCAGTATGCAAAGAAAGCAAATGAAACCGGCAGTATCTACAAAGAAGATATCGATGATATCAGACTTCATCAGGAAGAACTTTGGAAAGTGATGAAGGAAATACTAAAGCGCCTGTCTACGATTTAGGGAAGGAGGTGAATGCGCATGGCGGCTACAAGACTTATCACGATGCATCAGAATAAAGGTAAAAGCGTAGCGAAGTCTCTTAGTGACAGAACAGATTATGCAAAGAATGGAGAGAAGACCGAAAATGGTCAATTCATCAATTCCTACGCCTGCCAGGCTGAGAGTGTTGATGAAGAATTCATGCTCTCGAAAAGAGAATATGAGCGTCTGACAGGAAGACATCCCAGGGGCAATATCATCGCTTATCAGATTAGGCAATCCTTTAAGCCGGGAGAAATCACACCGGAGGAAGCGAATCAGGTAGGCTATGAAACCGCCATGCGATTTACCAAAGGCAATCATGCTTTTATCGTAGCGACTCATACGGATAAGGCGCATATTCATAATCACATCATCTTTAATTCTACGAGTCTTGATTGCACCCATAAGTTTAGAGATTTCTTTTTTGTAGGACTGGCTTTGCAGAGATTATCAGATATCATCTGCCTGGAACATGGACTATCTGTCATAGAAAAGAAGAAGCCAAGTGAGCGTGTTAAGCGGCGAACAACTTATCCTGAGAAGAAATCTTTCCGCGATGATATTAGAGATGCGATTGATCAGATTCTTAAGGAGGGCAGCGCAAAAGATTTTGATGAGTTGCTTTTTAAACTGGAAGATGCCGGATACGAGATTAAGCGTGGAAAGCATATTTCTCTAAATGGAAAAGATCAGAAAAGATTCATCCGGCTGCGCTCTCTGGGTGAAGGTTATACAGAAGATGACCTTAAGAAGATTCTTGCCGGTGAGATGGAGCATGCTTTCTACGATAATGAAAAAGCCGAAAAGCAGCCAAAGACTTACCAGCGAAAAAAGGAAGATCATGAGTTTGACATTCTTATTGATATTCAAAAGAAGCTGGCTCAGGGCAAAGGAAAATATTATGTCCGCTTTGCCAAGAACTTTAATACAAAGCAGGTAGCCAAGGCAGTTTTATATCTGAAGCAGCATGACATCCGAAGTTATGATGATCTGGAGAAAAATGTGAAAACAGCAACAGAGCGATTTACGAAAATTTCAGCTTCCATTAAGAATAAGGAGAAGCGACTTGCTGAGATTCAGGTTCTAAAGACTCACATCATAAACTATGTTAAGACCAAAGACGTATATGCGGATTATCGTAAATGCGGATATAGTAAGAGGTTCCTAGAGGAACACCGGCAGGAGATTCTGCTTCATAAGGCTGCTAAGAATGCCTTTGATGAGTTGGGAGTCAAGAAGCTTCCAAAGGTAAAAGAACTGAATGCTGAGTATGCGGAGGTTCTTGCAGAAAAGAAAAAGTTATATGGTGAATATCGCCAGGCTAAGAAAGATATGCAGGAGATCCAAAGAGCAAAATACGACATCGACCAGTTCTTGAAGGACGATGAAGAACAGAATAAGGAACGTGTCAGAAAACACAATATCACTCGATAATTCTAATGGGGAATCTGTAAGTTTAAGACTTATGGGTTCCCCTCTTTTTTCATTTCTGAAGAAATATCCAACAGCAAAATAAAGCGATTCGTAAGAATTGCGTAGTCAAGCGTTTAGCTTGTTCAAGGGGATTGGGGATGTGCCACCAACGAGCGGATAGTAGCTTTTTGTACAAAAAAGCACTGCTCGCCACTTTGCGAAGACGCGCCCTAACACCATCGAAGATGGTGCCGCGCGAAGGGCGGAATACCATTGATAGGAAAAACACAAACATTGTTACAAAAATAAAACTAATTGGTTGTTAATTCGAAGTCATCTTTCGAAAAGTCGAAAATTCTATTTGATATTGTGTAAACATAGGCGTATAATATACATTAGGACTATTTATGAGGACTTTCGGGTCCTTCACCAAAATGGGTAATCCCCATAAGAGAGGAATTATATGGCTGTATCTTATAACGGATTATGGAAATTATTAATCGACAAGAATATGAAAAAGATGGATCTTGTTGAGAACGAAAACATTGGAATTAGCAGCAGTACACTTGCCAAGATGAGCAGAGGTGAGACTGTGTCTATGAGTATCTTGGAAAAGATTTGCATGGAGCTTGACTGTGATTTCGGAGACATAATTAGTATTGATAAGAACAATAAAATTGGTAAATGAAGTTCAGTGTCCTGTTTTAGGGACAGTAAATATATTAGTATTTTGTTTTAGGGGAAGTTGTTGCAAAGATATGGAATGCTTTGCATTGTGAAATGAGTGATATCGTTGAAATACTACCTAACGAGAAAGAGGATTAAGGAGATATGGCAAAACTAGTAGATAACGAACCTCAGTATGAAGGAGAAAAAAAGGTGTGGAACTTGTTTGGAAGCAAGTTGCCTTCGAATTGGGTTGTCTATAACAATAGAAGTGTAAATGGACGTGAGTATGATATATGTGTTGTTGCGCCGGAATTTGGTTTGTTTATTGTTGAAGTAAAAGGCTGGAGTCCCGCAGGAGTATTAACAGTAGTTAACCAGAATACAATTATCATAGAGGGTAAAGAGAAACCAGAAGATAGTCCAAGAAGTCAAGCTCGTGGATATAGATTTGATTTACTAAAAAAGATTCAAAAAGAACTTGGAATGAATCCTCTTGTAATGAGTTTAGTATGTTATCCGTTTATTTCAAAGAAGCAGTATTTAGAGAAGGGGTTAAATGTTGTATCGGAAGAAAATGAAACTATTTTTGCAGAAGAGCTTGATGATACATCTCTCTTGTTTCAAAAGTTTATGGATCGTTATAACGTCGATAAGGGCGTAAAGCATGATGACTTATCGGCTAAAAGATTTGCTTTAATTAGACATCATTTTGAACCAAATTATGATCTTAAAAGTGATGAGGAAGTCTTGAATCCAGGATATTCAAGATTAAGAATTTTTGCTAATGATATTAATGAGCAAGAAGTAAGAAATGTTGTGGAAGAGTACTTTTCGGGAATAAAAGAGATAGTTTTTGTACCTTCTGCGAAGTCAATGAATTTAATAATTGATGAATTAAAGATGAAGTTTCAAGCCCAAAACATTCATCCTATAAAAGCAGATTTGTGTATTGGAAGAGATGATAGTGCAATAAAGGCTTCTGATTCTGGTTTTTCAATTTTTAATTTTGAGATAGAAGTAGTGCCTAATCTAACAGAGCTAGTAGAGGAAAATATTCTAGTAGAAGAGGGAGAATGTGTACCTGAGGTAAGGAAATTGTTAAGGACTTTATCTGATGTTACTTCATTTAACTATCAGCAATATGAGATAGAACATGCTCCATGTGATAGAAATATTTTGGTTACAGCTGGTGCAGGAACGGGGAAAACATATTCTATGGTATCTAGGATTGCTTTTCTTTGTAACAAAACAGCAGATGCTGTAGTTGATATAGTTGGCGATATTGCGATGATTACATTTACTAAGGACGCTGCTCAAAATATGAAAGTTAGATTAAAAAAGATGTTTATGAATTATTTTATTCTAACTTCAAATGAGAAGTACATGCACCTTATAGAAGACATGAGTCAGATACAGATTTCAACCATACATAAATTTGCAATTTCTTTACTCCAAAGGGATTGTATGCGAATGGGATTGGCGTATGACAGCCAAGTATCTAGTGAAACTTATAATAGAAAAGAACTATATCATAATTATTTGAATCTATTTCTAAGTGAGAAAAGTGAGGAAAATCCTGATTTTGCACAACAGATGACGCTACCAACGTACAGATTAGAAGAACTTCTTATAGAATTTTGTGACAAGCTTTATGATCGAAGTATTGATATAAAAAAACTTTCTTCAAAATCATTTGGAGAGGCAACGAGCATTCTTCCATATTTTAATGAATTAGTTGATGAGGTAATTATAAAGGCAGAAAATGACTATGCGGAATCATTGAAAGCGTCAAATTTAATTGGCTTAAGAGAATGTATGATTCAAATCAATGATTTGGTTACGAGTAATAAGCTAATGAAACAAGGACATGAATATAAGTATGTCTTCGTTGATGAGTTTCAGGATACCGATGATATCCAAATTGAGACAATTACGGGGCTCCAACATCTTTTTGGCGAACAATGCAAATTATTTATTGTAGGTGATTTAAAGCAGAGTATTTACAGATTTAGAGGTGCATCGTTAAGTGCTTTTGACAAAGCAATACAGGTTGATGGTAAGGATTTTTGGACTTTTTATTCTCTAAATAGGAATTATAGAACGGATAAACGTTTGTTAGATAAATTCCATGATGTGTTTACTCAGATGGGATTACGAAGTTTGATTCCATATGAAGAAGAGAGTGATCGTTTATCAAGCCAGATTATTAAAGAATATTCAGATGGTAATTTGATTTGCAAAATGGAATCGCATCTCAAAGATAAAGATGCATTTTATGATGATTTTTTTGAAAAATTAGAAAGTGAATTAAATGAGCTTAATGAATTATGCCAAAAAGAAAAACTATCTAAAGAAGAAAAGACTATAGCTATCTTAGTTAGATATAATTGGCAGATTCGCAATATAGTAAAAGAAGCTGAGAAAAAAGGATTACTAATTAAAGTTACCGAAGGAGGAGATCTTTATAGATTATCCTCTACTAGGGATCTATATAAGTTGGTGATGGCAATCACACACCCAAGAAATGAAATATATTTGATGAATCTAATAATGTCAAATTATGTATCTCTTTCGATAGATTTTAATGGAATTGCAGGAAAAACAAAAGGTGAAAGAAGGGACGAGATAATTAGACTTTTGGATGAATATTTTATGCTGTGTATGGGAAAGACATGGAATCAGCTTGTGGCTGATTTTGTGTCAAGACCCGTTCTTGTTGTACTCAGAGATATATACGAGGCATTAAAGCCTTGGACACATTTAAGAGAGCAGGATGATCAGCTAAATTATAGACAAAACTATGAGTGCTTGATTGAAAAAATAATAGCAAAGTATGCTAGAGAATATTTGACAATTAATAAGATTTTAGATTTTCTTCATATAAATGTAACGACATATCAAGAAGAAGCATCTAGAAGTACGGCCAACACAACAGATGGTGTTCAAATTATATGTACGACAATCCATAAATCTAAGGGATTGGAATATGGGACAGTAATACTTCCTTTCATGAATGAAGATATATCGAACATTAATGTAGGTGGGTTAAATGTAAATTATATTGATGGGAAAGTTAGCTATGGTTTATCAATAAAGAATGTTGGTACAGAGTATAATAGCGACTTCAGTGAAGATGCAGAAATCAAAGAGAAAATGCAGGAAGAGTCCAGAATTTTATATGTAGCTTTAACTCGAACTATACGCAAATTAGTATGGTTTAAGGATTTGGATTCTGATGTAGAAGATTGTTGGGCAAACTACATGGAGGTCTCAGAGTAATGGCTATTATTATTTATACATATAGTAATCCTTATAAAATAAATAGAGAACAGTATTGGGCTTTAGTGAAGAATTCTTTTCATCTTTGTGTTTCACAGACACTTGTGAATGGATTGTGTGACCAGTATAGAGAATTTTATAAAGGAAAGTTGACGACTATTGATAGGTTTATCAATAAGCTTTTCTTGGATTGGGAAAGTGATGCGGTTGAAATCAGTCAAAGAGCTTATATAGATAATGTGATAGATTATATGAGCTTTAGAGAGTATGTGGATGATGATTTAAGTGAAGAAGATATAAAATTATCACTCAAAAGAAACCGTAGTTATGTTTTGAAAAGTCTTCGAGTAATGTTCGAATTAGGAATGAATCCGGATAATATACGAGAAGATTGCTTGACGTATGAACAGAAATGTATCGTAGGCTTATTTAAAGAACTGATGACAAGCGGAAGTAGTCTTTTTTCTTTAAAAAATAATTTTACAAAGGATGAAGTGGACGACGCTATTAAACAAACTATAGCAGATGCTTTGAGAGATAAAGAAAAGGATTGCTCAGATATCAATATCGATAATGTAGTAGTACATGGTATTCATCAGTTTACTCCAATAATGCTAAAGACAATTGAAATTTTGAGCAAATATAAGAATGTAATAGTTCTGTTTAATTACCAACCGGATTATAAAAATGTTTATCAAACATGGTTAAATATTTATTCATGGTTTGAGTCAAAGATTAATCTTTCAAATCAGAATTTTAACAATGATAGTCAAGAATTTGAGGGCGGAATTGTAGCTGATAATATGGCTGCAATGATTGCAGGAAGTACAGCTGCTATAGATTTATCAAAAAGAATAGAAGTTACAGAATTTGATAATCAAACAGAATTTGCGGGTTATGTTGCGAAGAAATTTGAAAACGCTTCTCATAAGCGTGAAAATGATGAATTTCGTCATCCTGCGCTTTATTATATGGATGAACAGATATATGCAGCCAATAGTGGGGTTAATCAGATACTTAAGATTTATTTCCCTGAGCAATTAGGGGAAAGAGAATTTCTTGATTATCCTATAGGTCATTTTTTTATTTCTGTCACTAATATGTGGGATCCTGAATCTAATGTTATGTGTATTAAGGATTTAAGTGATGTTTTTGAATGCTTATCTTGTGGCATTATTTCAGAGGAAAAAAATGGATTATTGGTTTCTATATTGGATAGATGTCGTTTCTATATTTCTAAAGAAACAACGATAAAGGGAATGATCAAAAAGTTAAAGAAGCTGAAAAAATCATTGGACTTTGATGGCTATAGGGAAGATCTTAGAAGACTTGATTATTATAATGTTACAGAAGATGAAATAGATACATTAATTACGGCTTTACGAGAACTAAACTCAATAGCAGAACAATTTTTTGCAGATTTTAGCGATAAAAAAAATGATTTTAAGAAGTTCTATAAAAAGATAGAGGATGTCTTAGTTAATAAAGTTTTAGATAAAGAAGAGCTAGATGAAGACTTTAAAGATATTGTAGTAAGAGTTTTAGCTAGACTGAATGAAGTTAGTTCTATAGAGGCAAGTGCGTCTTTCGAGTGTTTAAGAGAAACGATGCAATTATATTTGAAGCAGGTGCCGATTGAAGGAAAGGGAGCTAACTGGATTGTAAGAAACTTTGAGCAAATCGATGGCGATGTTTTAAGGAACAATGCGCTAGAAAGTGAAAAAATTTATCATTTTGCGTGCTTATCTGATCAAGATATGAGTATTACACATAAAGATGAATTTCCGTGGCCTTTGGATATAGCTTTTTTTGAAGTTGCTCAGGCTCCTGTAGATTGGAAATATCAAGTGTATGTGACATCGCGATTGGAATATAAGAATTTTAGAAGGTATGCATTAGTTTATGGGCTTGGTTTTAGTAAGTCTAAAATAAAACTAAGCTATATCAAAAACGAGAATGATGAAGAAAACGAATTATATTATCTTCTTCGTGTTCTCAATGCTAATATCAAGCCATATGTGCCCGATGAAGTAAATAACTATAGGAAAGATGCCACATATATAAAAGTGGATGCCCCAAAATATAAGGTATATACACAGTATGATTTAATGAAGTATAGACTATGTAAATATAGATTTTTACTTGATTCAATTATTCAAGAAAAGTCGGTCTATAAGGATCAATTCCTTATGAGAATGTATTTAACAATTGTTTTGGAAGATAGAGCTAAAAGATATTTTTCTGGAAAAGCTTATGTAAGAAATGTTGTGCATGCGTATTTAAATGAACAAATGGAGGAATTAATAGGGGATTTTCCATTTATAACACACTTAGATGTATTGGATGTAATTAATGATACACTTGCTTATTTAGAAAGATCAGCTGGAAAGTATGGGAAATTCGGTGCCATAAAGGACAGTGATATTGATTATATGATAAAGAGAGAAGAATTTTTGAGTATACCTCTGAAAAAGAATGCTGATTCTGAATATCAAGAAGTATTTAAGAATTCTACTCAAGACGAGGTTAATAGTGCTTTGACTTTTGAAAATCTTGAAAAAGTAAAATATCATAAGTCTCTTAATGTTTTATGCGATAAGTGTAGTGATAAAGAAGTGTGTATTGAAGTGTATGGTGTAAAGAAAAGATAGAAGGAGAGTGGGAACATGTTCAAAGAGGGAATGTTTGTAAGATGCCCAATTGACAAGGAATATCCAGATGATCCGCGTTTGTTTGCTACAGGAAAAATTATTAGTGTCGATGAATTTAATGAATGCGCACAGATAAAATTTTATGATCCTTATGGATTTAAAAAGTACTTTGAATATATCCCAGATGTAGTTGATGATGCTCCTCTAGAAATGTTAGATCATTGCCACTTATTTAAAGATTCTATTGTTAAATATGGTAGAAGAGATGCAACAGTTATTGAATACAAGCATAAAAAAGATGATTTGACCGAGTATTATATTCAGACTAATGATACTAAGGAATATCTTCATGTTGATGAAACTAAAATAATAGCGTCTTTTTTCTCTGGAAGTGCAAATCCTGAGCATCAGCTTGAAAATTACGAATTTCAAAATCCGTGCTGGTATTTAGGACGTCAAATTGTAAAAGAAACTATGAATGTGCTTGATAATTCTATATTTGGTTTTAAGGAGTTAGCTGGTTGTAAGATATATTTAAAAGCATTTCAGTTAAATACAATTATGCAATGTCTTCAAAGTGAACAATGCAGGTATATGCTTGCAGATGAGGTTGGGCTAGGTAAGACAATAGAAGCTTGTGCCGTATTAAAAATATATTTGAGCAATAAAGCAGATCAGAAAGTTTTAATAGCTGTTCCTAATGCACTAGTTGCACAATGGAGAACAGAGTTATTGTTTAAATTTGGAATTATTGAAGGAAATAATGAAAATGGAAACAACGTTCAATTAATAGCGGTTGAGCAAGTTCATGAAGTACTGGCCAAGCAGAAATGGAACTTTGTTGTTGTCGATGAGGTTCATAATTACCTAAAGAGTGAAAAATATTATGAAAGAGTCCATGCATTAAGTGTTAACGCAGATAATATTATACTTTTAAGCGCTACGCCGATTCAACAACGACAAAATGAGTATCTATCGCTGCTAAGGCTGATTTTACCTGATAAATATGATGATATTAGTTTAGATGACTTCACTTGTTTAGTTGAAAAACAAAAGAAGATTTCAAGATTAGCGCATGAATTACTTGATGAGATAGATAGTTTTAAAAATGAAATATTACCAGAGGTTGAATCGGATAATCCATTAGATGATGAAGATGTGCAGGATGGATTAGAAGAAATTTGTGATAATTTAGATAGCATAGCAGATATTATTGGAGACCATAAGCTTTCGGAAATGGTTGAAGCAGTTGATACCACATCTCAAGATTTTGGTATTTATGCAATTCAAGTCATTATTTCTTATATTTGTGATAACTATCAAATTGAGAGAAATATTATAAGAGGCAGGAGAGCTGTGCTAGGAGTCTATCCAAATGACCCAGACGGGGAATTTTCTGAGCGAAAACTAGAAGAAGTAACATATTCGATTAATGAAGAAGAGAATTTTTATGAAAATGAAGCACATAGAACGCTTACTGAATGGATTGTATCTCAACAATCAGAATTAGATGCAGAAAGAATTGATAGAGAGATAAAACCTATTCTTGAGGCTTTTTTTAGCTCTGCTTGGGCATATGTATCCAGGCTAGAAGAGGCAAAGAAAATAGGTGCTTCTATTCCTAATGATGTTTTTACTAGTGCTAACAGATGGTTGGAGGATGAAAAAACTGTATATAAGGATCTAGCCAACGCTATGGATGATGTGGAGTCACATCCATCTAGATTATTAAAATTAATTAACTTTATTGATACAGCGTTATTTGGCGAAAAAATAGTTGTATTTACTGATCAATCGGAAACCTTTGAAGTGTATTGCGATTTGTTGCAATCAGCATTTGGTGATGAAGTTACTTGTTTTGGGGCTAGTATAGATGAAACGGAGAATGAAATTAATATCTATAGATTTCAGTCAGATGATGATTGCAAAATACTTATATGCGATAAGACTGGAGGCGAAGGTAGAAATTTACAGATAGCTGATTATGTGGTGCATATTGACTTGCCATGGAATATCAATAGCATTGAACAGAGAATTGGACGACTAGATAGAATGGGGCGTGATGTTGAAAAGCCAGTGACTTCTGTTGTAATTCATTCTATTGATACATATGAAGATCAATTATTTAAACTTTGGAATGAAGGACTAAATGTTTTTAGCCAGTCATTAAGCGGGCTAGAGATAATTATGAATGACATAAATAACAAAATCACAGAGTCAATAGGTAGTGATTTTGAGTATGGATTATATAGATTAATTCCTGAACTTATCGAGGAATCAAAATCCATGCGTGAAAGTGTACATAAAGAGCAAATTTTTGATACAGCAGCCCTGCGTTTTAAGCCGCTTTATCTGCAATTGAAAAAATTATTATCTAATTATCAGTTTAATGAGAATAAGCTCTTCGCAGATACTATGATGAGTTGGGCTTCCTTGGCAGGGTTTGGAAAATTGAATCATCAAAAGGATAGTAGTTTTGTTTCGTTTGATGAAAATAATTTTTCGCTCAAGTCTGCACAGAATTCATTCCTTATTCCACCTAATTGGAATAACTATCTGTCAAAAAAGCAGAATGAGGTAGCAATACGAGTCCAAAGAGGCTTGGAAGAACGAAAGGAAAGGAATACTACTCATTCTGACCGGATGATAAAAGGATCATTTGATCGAGATACCGCGATTAAAAATGACTATATTCATTTTTATGCTCCAGGAGATGAAGTTTTTGACTGTATTGTTGATAATGCAATGCATTCTTATCGAGGCATGTGTACGGCGTTCGCTGCACTTTCTAGTATGGACTGGAAAGGTTTTATATATACTTTTTCAATAGAGCCTAATGAAAGAGCACTACTCGAAGAAGGGGTATCATTATTTGCATTAGGCCAATTTAGACAGTATTTGTCTAGTTCGATACAAGTGGTTCCGGTAGCTTTTTCAACGTATGCAGATGTTCAAGAAAAAATGGTAATATCTGAGCATAAAAGATTATGTAAGATGGGATATTTTAATCAATCCGATGAAATTGAGCATCTGGGGCGAAGGGGCTACTCTGATGGCTTTATGCATATTTCACGCCAGTACAATTCTAGTAATTTGGATTGGTTCAAGGCTCAATTTGATGAAGAACAATGGAAAAAACTAGTAGAAAAAAGTAAGGAAATTGCTTTTAAAAAAGCAAGGAGCAGGTTTTTAAAGGAATCAGATTTAGAGGGTGCTAAAGAATTGATAAATCAAATTGTGTCTACGAAGGAGTCTAGGGAACGGTACTTTGGTACTACATCTGAGGAGTCGGTTGAAGAACTAAAGCATCAATATGAACTTATTTTTAAAAGCTTGGAAAAACCGATAATTCGATTAGAAGTGGCTTGTTTCCTTTGGTTGGTAAAAAAATGAAAATTAAAGAAATAATTGATCAAGTAGAAAAATTAATAAATGATAATTCGGACTTAAAATTTAATATTGAAGAGCCGTCTGACTCTGCAGTAGAGGCTTTTTTTTATAAAACAGCTCGCAGGTTGATAAATGCAAAAAAAGGGTATTTATCTGGATCCAGTGGATATTTAGACTATGTGATTGCGCTCCGTAACTTTATGTTAGTCTTTCAGACTCCTTTAGAAGTTAATTCTATTGATATACCAGATGGTAACTCTTATGGAATATATAAAAATGATGATGGGAAGTATTATGCTACGTATGATATACCGGCATTTATCAAAAATCAATCATTTGTTAGAGATGCGTTTATTAATATTGGAACAGAGGAGCCATTTGAGAAGACAAAGTACTTATTGAAAACGAATAATTTTGTAGAGTCTATTACAGGTTTTAAGTATTTTAAATCATTGGAACAGAAATTATGTGTTTATGGAGGTCTGAATACACCTTTAGGTTTTACATCTTTAGTATCTATGCCTACTGGAGGAGGAAAGAGCCTTGTTACTCAAACTTTAGCATATGAAAAGGAAGGTTTGACAATAGTAGTTGTTCCTACGGTATCACTTGCTATAGATCAGGAACGCGTTGCCAAAAAGTATTTAAAGAATTCAAAGGAAAATGAAATATTTAGTTATTACAGCGGAATAAAAAATTTTGACGAAATAAGAAACGCACTAAAAAATAAAACTGTGAAATTGCTTTTCATTTCTCCTGAAGCATTAATAAAAAATGAGCAATTCCAGAAGCTTATAAATGAAGCTAATGATAGGAAGTACATAAAGAATATCGTTATTGATGAGGCTCATATTGTAGTTGAATGGGGCGATTTTTTTAGAGTTGATTATCAATGCTTAAGTCCATGGAGAAATGAATTATTAAAAGTGACACCAGAAATTCGAACATTTCTTTTATCTGCAACATTTCAGGATGATACAGTAAAAATCCTTAAAAGAATGTTTTCAGAAGAAGGAAAATGGATTGAAATTAGGTGTGATTCCTTGCGAAAAGAACCAAGGTTTATTTTTGATAGAGCCAAGAGTTTTTCTGAAAAAAAGAAAAAGGTTCTTGATCTTGTAAATAAGTTGCCTAGACCGATGATTGTCTATGTGAATGCGCCTTATGAAGCAAAAAAGTGGAAGCAGATTTTGGAAGCAGAAGGTTATGGAAATGTACGAACTTTTACTGGTGAGACCAAAACTGCTGAGCGAAATGAGCTAATTGAGCAATGGGCTAACGATGAATATGATTTAATGGTTGCAACGTCAGCTTTTGGTGTGGGTGTAGATAAGCCTGACGTCAGAACAGTTCTTCATCTATATGTACCTGAAAGTCCAGATTCTTATTATCAGGAACTAGGACGTGGAGGTCGTGATGGATTAGCATGTTTAAGCGTAATGTGTGTTACAAATGAAGATATTAGTTCTGCATCTGATCATTTAAGCAAAGTATTAACAACTCCTAAGCTATGGGGAAGATGGTGGAGTATGCTTTATAATCCTGTAAATCAATGGCAAGGGGGACTAATTGCAATTATGGCTTCGACAAAGCCTAATTATAACAAGATTAATTATTTTGAAGAGGGAAATGATACTGACGAAAAGTGGAATATTAATGTTCTTCTACTTCTAAGTAGATATGAGTTAATAGATATTGTAGGTTTAGATATTGATCATTCTAATAGGTATATCTTTACAATCAAGATTAATAATGAACTTATAGTTCAAGATAATGAACAATCACATGCTTTGTTTGATTCTATTCGTGAGAAAGAGTCAAATAAGGCAGTAGCTGCATTTAGTTTAATGAATGAGGCTATAAACAAGAACGATAGATTATGTTGGTCTGGTATGTTTTATGAAACATATCCTCTTGTTTCAGAATATTGTTCTGGATGTAATGCTCATGAGAATGTAGAAAATGATGAGCTTAATAGATTCCCTCTTTTGATAAATGTTACTGGTCCAGAGAAGGAAATTTCAGCAGAAATAGAAGACTTTTTTTCTGATACAAATGAGGCATTGATTATTACTAAAGATGAAATAAGTAAAATAATAGATCGGTATAAACCAGATGTAATTGTATGTGATGAGGAAATTATAGTAAATAATAATAATCCATATATGAATTTAATGAATTACACGGAATTTAAAGACCTTCAAGCAAGGGATAATGGCTTTTATATTTCTGGTTTAATAATGCCAATTTACAGCGATGATGATGAATTGGCTAGAAAACAGTATCAAATAATAAGTAGGGTACTTAATCGATATAAACATGTAATTCATGTTTCAAATTGCGATTTTTGTGTATCCATGGCAAATGGAAAAAATATATCCGATGTTGTAAGTGGGTCGGTAATTAAATAGGGAGGCTATAGAAGATGTTTACTGGAAATATGGTTACTGAAGCTATACCAGCTAGAGTTTTTTCTTTATACAAAATAGTGACGAGTAAAAAACAAATAGCTAGAAATGAGGTTCAATCCTTGATGGAACCGTCAGAAATATATGAGGGCTCCTCATACTTTTCTTCGATAATTAAGGCTGCAATTGAATTAAAAATTGTGGATATACAAGATAATATAGTTGTTCCACTTGTTCCTAAGGAAGAAATGAAAAACATTGAAGATTTCCGATTATATGCTATATCTAAGATTAATTCTTTTGAAGCAGAACAATTCTTCAAGGTAACTAATTGTATAGTTAATATTAATGAACGGATATATAAGCATACACTTACTGATACAGCATTGCTTAACGAATTATCTCGGGAAACTGGCACTCAAATTACAGCTCCGATGATTAGAGGATGGAGATTTTGGGCACAGTTTCTTGGTTTTGGATATATGAATAATATGTCCTTTTTGCCTAATGCATATGTTTTTGTGAAAAACGTTTTAAGGCTTATGAATTTAGAGAAAAATAAAGAGTATGAAATAGACGATTTTATGCTGATGTTTGACGCATATGGCAAAATAATAAGTGGAAATCTTGCAAAAGAACGTAATATGAATATCGCATTATCAAGTGCTTTGAGAGAATTGCATGATAATAAAGAAATAGAACTTAAATACCGAAGTGATGCTGAAAAACGATGGATTTTGTATCCATCTGTAGAACAGTTTAATGATCAAATCGCCTCAATAGTTTATAAAGGAGTGAAAAAATGAATATAGAAGTTGCTTTACAACGATATAAGGATGTTTTTCTTCCTGATGTAATAGACAATTCGCAGGGGGACTTTTTGGCAAAACATGTTCCAATGCGGAATTTGCTTTTAATCGACCATGATGAACCGACAGATAATGATAAGAAAAATCCACTGACTGAGGAAGATATATATGAGAGAGTTTTTTCTGCAAGAGATGATGACCAATTTGTTCTTGTTAAAGGTGCCAGTGGAGCAGGAAAATCTCATTTGATTCGCTGGTTTGAGTCTATGCTTCAGATTCATAAGCAAGACAATGAGATTGTATTGTATCTACGTAGAGCAGATAATACGCTTAAAGGTACAATCAAACAGTTGGTTGAGCTGGAAGAGATCAAAAATCTTCCTAATACAAGTCTATATAAGAAATTGGCTTCTGCATCGACAACGATACCTGAGCTAGAATTGAAAAATACTATCTATTATTCGTTCATTAATTTGATAGAAAGCGATGATGGAAAAGCTGGTGAAGACGAAGAGAGAATTATAAGTAATGTTGATCGCAAGCATTTTATTGCATTGCTTCAAAATTCTATCTTTAAGGACAGGTTAATGGATACCAACGGTCCGATAGATAGAATTTACAATAAAATTGCAGAAAATAAGACTTTTGAAATAAATGATCATGCTGCTGAATTCGAAATAGAAGATTTTGAAATAGACTCTGAATTTAGAACAGCACTTATTAGTGTTGGAGCAGATGAAAAGGCAAGAAAAATTGCTGACAAAATGCTTGATAATGAGGAGTATATATCAAAACTAGTTATTTACATTAATAAATTCCGCGAACGTGTAGTGCAGCGTTGTACAGGTTTGGAACCGGGGGATTTAAGAACTGTAATAGAAGAAATTAGACAAGAGTTATATAAGAAAAATAAAGTGTTGACTATCTTGATAGAAGATATTACAGCAGCTTCGGGGGTTGATGATTCCTTATTAGATGCACTTTTGACGAATAAGCGAGGGTATACGGATAAAAAACTTTGCAGAATTAATTCTATTGTTGGTGTTGCAGATGGTTATTATCGTGATAACTTCCGTACTAATACAAAAGGCAGAATAAAAAAGTTTATTATTGTTCCAGATGAAATGTTTAATGGTGATGATGATGGACTAATTGAATTCTTTGCTAGATATTTGAATACGGTTTCGCTGGATACAAAAACAATAGAAGCTTGGCTGAAAGAGAAGGCACCTGCTGATAAATATCCTATCCATGAAGTAACTTTGGGCCAAAATTGGGATAGTTATCAATTGGGTGATACTAGTATAAACATTTTTCCTTTTACTAGGCATGCTATTTTATACCTGTATCAAAAGCAAGATGTTACTTTGAGAAATCCTAGAGCAATTATGAGAAACTTGATTGAACCATATGTGAAGGACGCAATTGAGTCATTGGATACATATCCAAGTAGAAGAACGACGCTTACGGGAATTAATCCAAAGCTACAAAACAAAATTTATAATGATACTGAGCTTGAGGATGACATTAAAATAAGACTGACTCAATTTATGTATATTTGGGGAAATGGTAGAGATGAAATTTATGAAGAAAATGGCATCCGATATATAGCAGGCATAGCCGAATCAGTATATAAGGAACTCGGGTTGCCACTGATTGACGGTAAGGCTGTTTCAAAGCCCAAAGTATCTATAACAGCAGAAGTAACAGTGCCCGAAAAGAAAGTTAATCATAACGAAGTAGTTAATGTTGAAAAAGAAAATGAGCAAGTTGTTGTAGCATTAAAAGAGGTTGATAAATGGATTGAAAATAAAGACTATAAACTAAGCATCGGTGCTACAACTAAGAATGTAAGAGCTCTGAATGATGCAAGAAAGAATATTAATGATTTTTTGTATAGTGTAATTGATTGGACGTCAGAGGGTGTACCTATAGATGCAATGGTTAAGATTAAGAACACGTCATCGAAGTTCCTTGTTGCATTTGAACGGCAAACGATGAATAGTGATGCTGTAGTTTTATTACCTGCATCGATAGAATCACGAAAAATAATTGAAGCCTTTGTTAGATGGAGTGAGGTTGGAAATAAGTCGTGGGACTTTCCAAATGGTACAGATTACTTATACAGAGTACAGAAATGGACCGAGAGCATAAAATCTTTATTAGTAGATTCTATATTGCATTATGATAATAAGACTGCAGATTATTTTTCTTATGCTACGGCTGCGGAGTTTTATCATTTAATATTAAATGGTAGTTGCAAAAAATATCAGAATCCAACTAATTTCGCACCAGACATATTGCTAAAGAAAAAAGAAACTGTAGATTATAATAATGGGCATACAAAGGCATGGAATGACTTGTTAAAAATAACTAGCGGAAGTGATGGTGAAGACGCAAGAAACTGTGTTTTACAGTATTATAATCTACCTCAAGGTACATCAATTACGTCTACTAATTATGAATATGATTATACAGCTTTTTCAAAGGCGGTTAGGAAAGTAATAAATACAAGATTGGAATACTCTGATGTAGATTTACAATTAGATGATCCGGTAAAAAAGAGAAGAATATATAGTGAATATCTGAAAAAGATAATGGATAGAGTTCCGACGGTGGTTGAAGAAGAACGGAGCTTGATAAAAAAAAGCATTGAGGTTATAGAAAGCCTTATTGATTTAGATGATGTCGATGATGAAGATGATATCAAAGAGATTGTCGATTCTATAAGGGGATTTTATAATCGTGCGAATCAGAGTCATATTGGTGCTGCGGTACGGATGGACAATGGATTGTTGTTATCATGTAAGAAAAATGCTGCTATTATTTTCAGTGCTATAAAAAATGGAAAGCAAGCTTTGGAAGATTGTTCGCTTGTAGAATCACTTATACGTATGAGCAAAGATCCATTGAATGGACTAAAGCCATTTGTAGACCTTCTTTCTAAAACTAGTGCGGACCTAGAAAAGGCTGATCAAGAGATCAATACTAGATTGCAAACTGCAATTGGAGATGGTAACGATGAAACTATTGAAGAATATAAGGCGGAAAAGGATAAGCTAAAGGAGTGTAAGAGTATGCTTGAGGAGGTGAAGGAATAATATGCTATTAGATGATTTAAGTAGCACTGTAAAACGACTTTCTCAACTAGATAAGAAAGAATCTGCTATTCAAAATGCTGCTAAGAAAGCACAGAATGATAGTGAATTTTCGTTACTGACTTCGGATTACTATGATTGTATGCAAAAGTTAAAATATGCACATGATGAATTGGGATATGTTTTGTCAAATGACAGCTATGATTTATTAAGTGATAGTTTAACGAAATTGGAAGATACTATTGATGCTGGTGTGGTTGATGAAGAATTATTGCGGGTAACTAAGCAGCAGATAAATAAAAAACTAAATCAGGCACTCTCGAAAGAATGGCGGGAATTTCATAGTAAGAAAACGAATAGTGTAGTTGGAAAGCTTGAAACAGTTGGAAGCTTAGCTTCAGACAAAGATCATATTAATACTATTAGAGATAATATTAATGATAGTGCAGATTGGAATGCTTTATCTAATAATATTAATGCGACTACAACAAAAATCATGCGTTTTAAATCTAGTATTGATGAGGTAGACAAGATAGAGGAAGAACTGAATTTAAATGATGAAATAAAGCGTTTTATTACTCTTGTTACTCGCGGGAAGGCTAAAATTACTGATTTGAATGACGAAATTATGGCGTGGATAGAGAACGAAAATCTCGCAGATAAATTTACAATTAGATTTAAGTAGATTTGTTGACACAGCATATACTCAAGGATATACTTAAGTAGGTACTTAAGTATATCCTTTTTATTTTGGAGGGAATATGGATTACGTATATAGATTTCCGGTAGTTAGAGGAATTCAAGCTGGTTCAGAGTATTATATTGCGATGGTTCCGTTGAAGATGCTGTCAAAATTGTTTTCAACAGATGAGGAAGAGTATATCCCACCTGAGTATAGAGCACAGCGTAGACTAAATGAGAGCAGAATACCTGTAATAAGTAAGTATATTTTAGACAATCGCGAAAATTATGTTTTCTCCGCGCTTGCTGCATCTATAGACGGCGAGTTTGTGTTTAAGAATAATAAGACTAACGATGATACTGGAATATTAGAAGTATCGATGGATGCGCATTTTCTTATAAATGATGGTCAGCATAGAAAGTCGGCAATTATGGCTGCATTAAAAGAAGACAAGTCACTAGAAAATGAGACAATTTCAATAGTTTTTTATGCAGATAATGGACTTGAAAGAAGTCAGCAGATCTTTACTGATTTAAATAAAAATGCTGTAAAGACATCGAATTCTATTTCTGAGTTATATGATTCAAGGGATGAAATGGCTGTTATAACGAGAAATGTGGTTTGGAATAATGAATTTTTAAATACCTACACAGATAAAGAAAAAGATATTTTAGGTAAGTATTCTTCAAGCTTGTTTACACTTAACACATTTTATACAGCTAATAAAACTATAGTAGGAAGAACTATAAAAAAAGATACAGAAAAGTTCTTATTGGACTATTGGAATAATGTTGTTGAACATATGGCTCAGTGGCAGGAACTTCAACATAGAGAAATTACAAAAGTTGACTTGCGCGAGAGTTATATTGCTACACAAAGCATTGTTATACAGGCTCTTGGGCGTATAGGAAATTATTATGTTTCACATCAGAGCGAAATGAAAGATGGATTACAGGAGCTTGAACGAATCAATTGGAGTAGAAGTGCTAAGCAATGGTATATGAGAGCCGTTGGAAAGAATGGACGGATTATTACTAGCAAAAAGGCAGCATTATTGATTTCCAATGTAATAAAAAAAGAGCTTGGAATCACATTAAGTGCTGAGGAATTAAATGCTGAAGAAGCATTGAAGAAAACAATAAAAGATTAGAGGATTGAAAATGGCTATTACAAAGGAATTGATAGATGGACTAATTGTTACCATCCAGAATTTATATTTGGCGGACGATATTCCATGGATGGTTGGATATTCAGGAGGAAAGGATAGTACAGCAGCTGTTCAATTAGTATGGATGGCGCTGGAGAAATTACCTAAAAAGGATAGAAAAAAGCCTATACATATAATGAATACAGATACATTGGTTGAGTCTCCAGTTGTTTCTAAATGGGTTGAGAAATCTTTGGAATCAATGAGAATTGAAGCAGAGAAGATCGATTTGCCGATTATACCAGAAAGGCTAACACCAGATTACAATAACACCTTTTGGGTGAATTTAATTGGACGTGGGTATCCATTTCCTAGAATGAAGTATAGATGGTGTACTGATAGATTAAAAATTCAGCCAGTAAATAATTTTATAAAAAATAAAATAGCTGAGCATGGCGAAATAATATTGGTTTTGGGTACACGAAAGCAGGAGAGTTCGAGGAGAAATAGAACTATGACTAATCTCGAAAAGAAAAGGGTTCGAGAACTCCTTAGTCCTAATCCTACTTTAGCAAATGAACTTGTTTTTTCACCTATGGAAGATTGGACAGATGATGATGTATGGGCGTTCTTAATGCAGTATAAGAATCCGTGGAATTATTCCAATAAGGATCTTTTGACTATGTATAGAGGCGCTACGGCTGATAACGAATGTCCATTACAGGTTGATAAGTCAACGCAATCATGTGGTAAGAGTCGATTTGGATGTTGGGTTTGTACAATGGTCGAAAAAGATAAATCTATGGAAGCTATGATTGCTAATGATCAAGAGAAGGAATGGATGAGTTCGCTTCTAGAATTTAGGAATGAATTTGGTAATGAAGAGGGCGATAGAGAACGTAGAAGTTTCAGACGAATGAAGGGAAACCTTCAAGGAAACTATGGAAAGTTGTTTCATGGTCCATATAAGAAAGAAGTAAGAGAGCAATGGTTAGAAAGACTTCTTTCTATTCAAAAAGAGATAAATGAAAATGGACCTGAAGAGTTCAGAAGTCTTGAATTAATTCGATTAGAAGAATTGCAGGCTATTAGAAGAATTTGGGTAAATGATAAACATGAGTTTGATGATGCATTGCCAAGAATTTATGAAAAAGTTCTAGGAAAAGCTTTTATAGATCCTACTTGGCTTCACAATGAGAATTTCGAGTCAGAAGAATGGGATATTCTTAAGAAAGTTTGTAGTGAAATGTACCCGGAAGAGGAATTAGCTTTTGAAATGATGTACACACTGATTGATGTGGAGAATAAAGCTTCTGGCGTGAATCAAAGAAAAAACATTCTGGATGATATTAATAAAACTTTGGCGAAAACTTTCTATAAGGATGAAACTGATGCAACAGAGTACTACTCGAATATGATGGTACGAAAAAAAGAAAATGGCGGTAAATACAATGAAAAGTTTTTGGATTATCAACCGCTTGAAACAGAATTTGAAGATAACGAGGATGAATAATCAATGATTATTAAGAGATTACGATTGCATAACTTTGGAGTATATGCAGGGGATAATGAATTTTTGTTTACCAACAATAAGCCAATTGTTTTAGTTGGTGGAATGAATGGTCGAGGAAAGACTACTTTTTTGGAGGCGGTTCTTCTTGCATTATATGGCTCTAACTCTGTCGCATATACAGAGAGTAAAAAAAGATCTTACGCGCAGTATCTTAAGTCTTTTGTTAATAAGAATGCAGAAGATAAAAAGTGTGTTGTAGAATTAGAATTTGAAATTAATAATGGCTTGAAAGAAAACTATATGGTGAAAAGAGCTTGGAATAGCATTGATAAGAAGACAGAGGAAAGTATCTTTGTTTATAAAGATGGTGTCGCAAATGAATTCTTAACACAAAATTGGCCTATGTTTGTTGAGAATATTTTACCAAGTGCATTATCAAGCTTCTTCTTCTTTGATGGAGAAAAGATTGCAGAAATGGCAGTAGATAGTTCTAATAATCAGTTGAAAAATGCTATTAGATCTATGCTTGGCATAACTGTGTTGGATGTTTTGGAAAATGATATTCTAAGAAATATAAAGAAAATAAATAAGGAAGATATAAATGATAAATTTTCTGAGATGGTTCAAAAACTTCGAGATCAAAAGGATCAAGCAGTTGCTGAGTTAGAAGAGATTGATGCTGAATTAGAAAAACTTTCTCAGGTTTTAGTTGAGGATAACGATAAGCTTGAATCGTTGCATCAGTTGTATAACGCAAAAGGTGGAGATGCAGTAGAGCAGAAGCAAGAAATTATGCAGAGAAGAGCGGCATTAAAGTCTGAGTTGTTGGCTGAAGAAAATCTTTTGAGAGAAATTGCAGGTAATGAGTTACCACTGGTTTTGGTATCTGATTTATTAAAGAGTATAAAACTGCAAGCTACAGATGAACATAATGATACGATTATGAGAGAGGCAGTATTGCAATTAGATAACATTTTAGATGAATTTGTTAATGAATATCAGGGGGATACAAAGGCTAGTTTTGATTTCATTGACTATGTAAAAAAACGTCAAGAAAACACGCAAGAAGCTCCAGTTTATAGTTTATCAGAGCAGGCATTATTCCAGGCAAACAATTTAGTAGAGGGGCTTTTAGATTCTTCAAAAGTAGAGGCTAAAAGAATATTAGCTGAGAAAAAGAAGAAACAAAAGCAAATAGGAGAATTGGATAGTTATCTTTCGTTGGATATCAATGAGAAGGAACTTCAGGAAGTATATAAGAAAATTAAAAAAGCTGAGGAAAAACTGATTAAAGATCAAGTGAAAATGTCCTCTTTAGAACAAAAAAGAACTTCAGCAAATTCTAAAGTAATGGCTACTACATCTGAATTCAATAAATATGTTGAAGCCTATCTTGCAACAGCAGAATCACGAGATAGTGCAGAGCGTACTATCAAGTATTCGAATATAGCACTTAGTATTTTGGATAGGTATCAGGTTGAATTGCAGAAGAGAAAAACGGATATTCTGGCTGAAACAATTACATCTTGTTATAAAAAGCTAGCTAACAAGAAGAATTTAATTAATAAGATTGTGATGGAGTCAGATTCTTTAGCAATAAAGTATTTGTCGGAAGAAGGAAAGGAAGTTACTCAAGATTCTTTATCAGCTGGTGAGCAACAGTTGATGGTAATATCTATTCTTTGGGCGTTGGCAATATGTTCAAAGAAAAAGCTTCCTGTAATTATTGATACTCCGCTATCAAGGTTGGACTCGTTGCATAGAACAGCGTTAATTAATACGTATTTTCCAAATGCGGGAGAACAGACAATCATCCTCTCAACTGATTCGGAAATTGATAGTACATATTATGGTTTAATGAAAGATAATGTCGGAGACGAATTTACACTTAAGTACGATGAAAAAACAAAAAGTACCTCTATTGAACGGGGTTATTTGATTGGAGCGTAATTATGATTATAAAGCAGGTTAGGGTTTCTCAGCAGGCAAAAGATCAGTTGTCCAGATTAAAGGGTAAAACAGGAATTAAGAATTGGAACGTATTGTGCAGATGGGCACTTTGCTATTCTCTTAGTGAAAAAACAATACCTACGGATATTCAAATTGCTGCAGATAGCAATTTGGAGATGTCATGGTTAACTTTTGGCGGCGATTATTATGAATTGTACGAAGCATTAGTAAAAGCATGGTGTCAACAGATGAAGTTGCCTACAGATAACGAAACGGTAATAAAGTATTTTAGATTGAACTTAGAACGTGGAATTGCTCATTTGTGTGGAACTGGTTTTATAAAGGAATTTGATGATTTGATAAAACTAGCAGTGAAGGAGAAAAGAGCATGAGTACATATTTAGATTATAATGCTTCTGCTCCAATTGATTTACGAGTTTTAGATTGTATGGTGGATGTTTACAAGAATTCAATTGGAAATGCAGATAGTAGAACGCATGGGTTTGGTGAAAAAGCGAGATCTGTGGTAGAGGATGCCAGAAAGCAGGTTGCAACACTTTTAGGAATTTCATCAGACGAAGTTTTTTTTACTAGTGGTGCCACAGAAAGCAATAATATAGCGATAAGAGGCTTAGTGGATTATGGCAAAAAAAATGGGAAGATGCACATTATTACAACTGCAATTGAGCATAAAGCTGTTCTTGAAACGGTAAAGCATTTATCTGAAAACGGATTTGAAGTCGAGTTTATAAAGCCGGGAATTAATGGAAGAGTAAATGCTCCTGATGTCTTGGATAAAGTGAGAGAAGATACACTTTTGGTTAGTGTTATGCATGTAAACAATGAAACGGGAATAATACAACCTGTTAAAGAAATTGGTGACGCGCTTGCTCAAAGAAATGTATTGTTTCATGTTGATGCTACGCAGAGTTGTGGAAAGCTTGTCGATGAAATTCGTGGCATTAAATATAATATGCTTTCATTTAGTGCGCATAAGTTAATGGGGCCTCAAGGGATAGGTGTGCTTGTTTTAAAGAAGAATCGATATAAGTTACCACCAGTAAAGAACATCATGTATGGCGGTCAACAAGAACACGGAATACGACCTGGGACAATCCCAGTAGCATTAGTTGCTGGATGTGGTATGGCATGTGAAATTGCAAGTACAGAATACAAAGAGAATGCCCAAAAAGCGATTGATATAAAAAAAGCTGTGCTTAAAGAATTTGATGATTCAGGGATAGAGTATTCTATTAATGGTGATCCGAAGTTTTGCGTTGATACAACAATTAATGTTTCATTAAAAGGAGTATCTTCTGAGGCATTGATGATATCAACAAAGCAGTTTTGTGGTGTGTCAAATGGCTCAGCATGTACCTCAAAAAGTTATACTCCAAGTTATGTCTTAGTGGCTATGGGACTTGATAATGATACAATTGAAAGCTCATTGCGTATAAGTTGGGGAGCAGGAACAAATAAAGATGAGGCGGTAGAAGGTATAAGAGAACTTTTGGCTGTGGCGAAGCAGTTTAGTTTGTAAAGTGGGTGATAAAGGTGGATTCAAGTAAGTTAAGCACAATTCTATATTCGAATAAGCTAGACGTAAAGAAATTTGAGCATCTGCTGAGCAATAATGATCAAGGGTATAAGTTTTTTTGGTTAGAAGCGATATTAAAGTTAATTGCTCAGAATAGACAGTTATTTACGTTTGAAGACGTTATAGATGAGATGATCGTGGGCGCTTGGCGTATGGTTACACATTATCACCTTCGTCTGGGTCATACTGTTAATGGTAATGCTGAAAACTTTCTTGAACACGCAATAAGGATTCTGTATGAATGTTCAAAGGAAGATGTCGGAAATAAGTCACCGTCAAAGGATCGCTTGTTGTTTCTTATACAAAAGTATCAAGATAATTTGATGGATGATAAGTTGCATTTGACCGACTATGTGCCTTACAGATTAATAAAGCCTTTTGTTGAAAAGGAAGGCAAGGATTATATTGATGGAAAAAACTACGGCCGCTTTATAGCCTATTTAAATGCATTCACAAAGGTAAATCATGAATTTTTTTATGATATTACGGATGCAGAGAATCCTCTTAAGAGAAGGGTTCGGCTTAATGAAGAATGGGTTAATTTCATTCTTCAGAACTATGCTGTTATTATGGGATGGCTTAGGTTTAATAAGGCATTATTTATACAGGATCGTAATCCAGGTGTACCTGGGGTCATGTATAAAGTAGCGCCAGAAAATGAAGAAAAGCGTAAGTCATTAAAAAATGCACGAGAATTATGGATTGCAACTGTTGATGTTACAGGAAGACCACTATATGAAATTTATACGGGTAATGAGTTGTCTATAGATGAGTTTGATTTAGATCATTTTGTTCCAAGGTCATATGTATCAAACGATGAATTATGGAATCTCACCCCAATGGCAAAGAAATTAAATTCAAGTAAAAATAATAAGCTGCCTGAGCGGAGATATATCAAGGATTTCGTTGAATATAACTATTATTTATACAGCTTAATATTTGCTAATGGTAATAAAGATCAGGCTGCTATTTTAAAACATTATTTTGACAGATGTGAAAATCAGCATTTGAATGCTATATGGGCTACGGAAAAGCTGTATATTCCGGGAAATACGAAAGAGCAGTTCGTCAATATTTTGGGAGAGAATTTGGGTCTTGTATATGATTCGGCCAAACTACAAGAATATGAAGAATGGGTGCTTTAGATGAACGAGACTATTACATATTACAACCAAAATGCAGAGGAATACTTCAATAAGACAGTGAATGTTTCAATGCAGGAGTCATATGACCAGTTTGAGGCGTATTTAAAACCAGGCGATAAGATTTTGGACTTGGGCTGTGGAAGCGGGAGAGATTCTAGGTATTTCTTATCAAAAGGATATGATGTGGTTTCTGTGGATGGATCGAAGGAAATGTGCCGTTTGGCAGAAAACTATATAGGAAGGGATGTTTGCAATATTACTTTTGAAGAACTGGATTATAACAACGAGTTTAATGCGGTGTGGGCTTGTGCTTCATTATTACATGTGGATTCAAAGGAAATGATAGATGTCCTGTGTAGTATAAGAAATGCGTTGAAGAAAGATGGTATATTATATGCTTCCTGGAAATACGGAGTAGAAGAGAGAATTGAGAATAAGAGATATTATGCCGATTTAGATGAAAGAGCAGTTCGAGAATTATTTAATATTGCATCTCTTAAAATAGAAAAAATATGGTCTACGGCGGATGCCTGTTTTCGTGGTTGCAACTGGATAAATGTTATAGGGAAAAAGGTAAACGAATAATTGGATAGCTGGCCGAGATGAAAAGCTAAGAAGAAAAAATAATGTGTTTGGGAGGATACATATGAAATTAAAAAAAGAATTTTCTGATTTTTATAAAGAAATTCGTATAAGTAGCGAGGCGGATAATCTTAGAGAAAAGCGCGAAATATTAGAAGATGAAATAAAAACTAAGTTACCAGGCAAATTAAAGGATCATGGAATTACAGTAAATAAGAGCGATATTCGTATGTTTATTCAAGGTAGTTATAAGTACAATACTACTATTGTTTCAGACGTGGTAGATATGGATGTAGCTGTTATGATTCCATTGAATATTGATGAAAACCCTGATCCAAGAAAAATCAAACGTTATTTAAAGGAGTCGATTGATATTGCTCAGAGAAGTGTAACTATTAAAGAACCGTGTGTAAGAGCTTCATATTATGAAGATGGTGAAGAATGGATGCACATAGATCTTCCTCTATATGCCAATATGGATGGAGATGTTTATTTGGCTCGCGGTAAAGATACTGGAACATATAAATGGGAAGATGCAGATCCAGATGGATTAAATGAGAGCCTGTGTAATAAAATTAATGGTAACGATCAATTAAGAAGAATTATATGTTTTGTAAAAAAATGGAGAGATGAGAAATATAGTAATTCTACTTCTGATCATGAGGTTCCACCAAGTATAGGATTAACATATTTAGTATGTGATAATTTTGTTGAGTGTTCATCTGATGATGGTGATGATGATTTGCTTGCACTTAAGAAAACTATGGAGTCAATAAAAAATGCTTTTACTAATGTGTCGTATGATGTATCTGGAACAGTTATAAGCGCAAACATATCTAAATATTTGCCAGTTAAGCCTTATACAGATATTTTTTCAAAAATGAGAGATAGCAGTGAAACATATATGGTTACGTTTTATAAAAGGTTATGTGTTGCTGTAGATAACTTAACAAATGCTTTAAATGTTGAATCAGAACATGATGCCGCAAAATATGTTCAAAAGGTGCTTGGAGAACAATTTGTAATTCCTGAAAAAAAGGCAATGTCTGCATCTACAAATACAAAGAAGGAGCATAATTTTGGATGAATTATTAACTGCTATACATATATTAGAGGCGTATGATGAAATATCATGTATTCAGCAATCTGAAAACAAGCTTAAGTATATAACCTTTTCTATAAGAAAACATGATTTTTTAATGCTATGTCCGGAAGAAAGCGTTCCATCTTCACGAGTGACTATATTTGCAGTGAATGATACTTGTGATGCTTACCCACACATCATGACGGAAGGGTTTGACATAGGAAAGGATAAATCATTTCCGGAGGGAAATTATAAAGCTCTATGTCTGTATGAGTCTGGAAGCGTGATAATGTCACTCTTTACGTTCGAAGAAAAAATAGTAGATGCAATTGAAAGATTGTTAGAGTTAGTTAATCTTTCAAAGCTGCAGATAGAAAAGGAACTACAGAAGGAGTTTCTATATTATTGGGACGATGTTGCTGAAGAGGGAAAAATAGATATTTATTTAGGTGATGATTCAAAGGCAAAAAAATTGAATGTCTATTTAGGTAAAGACGAAATGCGATGTGTAGCACATGGAATTAGTCTTAACGATAAAGAAAAAAAAGATGGAGATAACTGTTATTGGAAACATCGTGCTGATATTTGTGCCTATTACATACCTCTTATAGATAATAGAGGTATTATTCCTCCGACAAAGAAAACAGGATGGGGAAAAAATGACATATTGAATGTTTTATATGGTAAGCAAATTAGTCATATATCACGGGAATCATTTGAATTTATATCATCTGAGCAGATAAAAGCGCGTTCTATGATCTTATCATTTGGAATGCTGATTAATGATGTTAGAAAAGTGTTTACAATGGTAGTGTCATTTAATAATGCTACTAAAAATAGTGTAATCGCTAAAATACAGAATGATATTACTGAAGTAAGAATTATCAAGTCCAAACGACAAGATTATTATGCATTAAGCAAAGCTATTGGAAATAGAATTGATTTAATGGATAAAAAAGTTCTCATAGTTGGAGCGGGTTCATTAGGAAGTTATGTGGCAGCCGAGATGGTTAAAAATGGATTTCGCAGTATTACGGTCTATGATGGAGACCAGCTTGAGCCAGATAACATGATGAGATGGGCTTATGGTGGATTTGGACAAGGGTTAGAAAAGCCTTATTCATTAAGATTATTCTTGGAGTACTTACATCCAGAAATACATATAAGGGCAATTGGAAAAGATTTAGATAAAGATGCTTTGCTTAGTGAGATAAACAGTCAAGATATTATAATATTCACCATTGGTAATAGTGATAAACAATTGTATTTTAATAATCTATTGAAGAGTAATAATTGTTCAATTCCTGTAATTTATTCTTGGATTGAAGCTGGAGGCAATTATAGTCATCTTCTAAAAGTAGAATACAATAAAAAAGGATGTTTTCAGTGCTTGTACACAGATGAAAAAGGAGCTCTTATAAATAATAAAGCAAATCGATTAGAAGAAGATGCACATAACAGATTGATTATTAGAAATGGTTGTGGAGGAACTCGGGCTCCTTATGGTACAGCAGTGTTGCTACGAACAGTCGCTGCAATGTTATATTGTATTGAGAATATATTTGATGTAGATGATGATGATAATTATCTTCTTACTGTGACAAAAGAAGAAGGATACCAAAAAAATTATAAATTTTACGAAGGGATGTGTAACTGTTGTGGAAATCACTCAACAGAATAGTTGTGTAAAATACATATTGCCGGATGGTAGATTTTTGGATGTGCTAACCGATGTTTTTGATGAAATGTATAAGTGGTTGCAGAATGAAGCTAATAGCCCAGAAAGTGGAGGTTATATAGTAGGATATCAGCATGATATAACAAAAAATGTTTCATTAGAGAAAATATCTCATCCATTCAGTGGAGATTATTGTAATAGAATTCATTTTACGATTAAAGATCCACGGCATAATAGCTTTTTGCTGAAAGAAGAAGTAAAAAAAAGCTATTATATGGGAGTATGGCATACTCATCCACAGGATGTACCTATACCATCTTCTATAGATTGGGAGGACTGGAGAAGTTCTATAGAAAACGAAACTAGTGGGTGTGGTTATATAATATTCATTATTGCTGGAAGAAAACAAGTTAGAATATGGGCTGGAGATACGTTCACTAAGGTAATAACTGAATTACAAGAATGTCAAAAAGTAGACGGTATATATGTAAAAGGGGTAACAACAGATGAAGCGATTGCTAAAAATAATAGAGGATAATGGGATACAGATTATTGAAATAATCATTTCGATATTTGTGCTAATTATCCCTAAAATTTTTAATATAAAAGGTATGTTCTCAGACTATCTTAAGGCGAATATAATCGAGCCGGATAACGTATTTTATATTCTGCTTTTAGGTAGTAGTAATGTTGTTATAGGAATAGTTTTATGTGTTATTGTACTTCGTATATTTAGAAAACATAATCATGATAGTGTGATGATGAACAGAGTAAATACATATCATTCCTATCCGTATTGGTGGTTTTGGTTTTCGGCTAAAGTGCTGAACATAAGAAAGTGTAATTTGAAAAAAGTTCCGCAGTATATGCAAACAAAAATAGTCGTTAATGAATTATTTGATGATTTTCCAATTGATGATAACGATTATCCTGAAGATAATGCGGAAGTAAAATTAGAAAGAAAAAACTTCAGAAATGGAAATATTCCTAAAGAGATAAATCTTGTAATTGAAGATACATATCCTATAGAGTACCGCCAGCTTCCACGTTTGAAAGCTAGTTTGCCTACCATTAGGGTGTATAGAGAGCGGGGAAATGATTTAAGTAGGCATTATAGTCCAGAGTTAATAAAAACGGTGTCTTCAGAATTAAGGCAACTTCCTGAGGGCATAACGGTAAATATATTTGCTACGTTGAATCCGAAGAATATGTTGTATATTGCAAGAAATGCATTAGCGATGGCAGAAAGAGGAAATGTAAAACATTTATATGTATTTCAACAAAAGAGTATTGATAGCCGCCACTTCAATGATAATGGAAAGAAGATTTACTAATTTCAGCATCAAATCCTCCTCCAATTATATAATTTAGAATATTTACGAATATAAAGAATAAAACTGCGAATTTGCCTGTCCCTAAATTGGGACAGGCTTTTTGCTACCATTAGAATCATAAAAGGGGGAGTGCACGATTTTCGCGGCTTGTCGGCTATTTCAAACTTTTTGTAGATTGTTATTGCAAACGCGTGTTCGAAGTATTATACTTTTAATCAGGAAGTAACAAAAGCAGATTGCTTCCTTTAGAAAGGAGCGTCGTATGAGACATAAATCTACAGAGCTTATGGGTACTATTAAGGCATTTGTAGAGGAATACTACAAGAATTATCGCCACTCACCGTCTACAACAGAGATTGCCAATGCGGTCGGTATTGCTAGAGGAACTGCATATAAGTATCTGTTAGCCATGAGTGACAATGGCATGATCAGATATGATGGCCAGCAGATTTCTACTGAGCAGACCGAGAAGGTTCAGACAGAGTTTACAAGTGTGGCACTACTTGGTGCTGTTTCCTGCGGCGTTCCTACGCTGGAGGAAGAGTATATAGAGGAATACGTGTCATTGCCTGCTTCGATGTTTGGCAAAGGAACTTTTTTCTTACTTAGGGCAAGGGGCGAGTCCATGATTGAAGCCGGAATTTCTCCGGGAGATCTGGTACTTGTCAGAAAGCAGTCAGAAGTCATGGATGGCGATATTGTTGTTGCCCTGGTAGCGAATGAGAACACTCTGAAGCGCTATTTTGTAGACAAAGAGAATCAGAAGATCAGACTTCATCCTGAGAACAAGACCATGAAGGACATCGTTGTTTCGGATTGTAAGATTCAGGGTGTAGCCGTCAAGGTCATTAAGAACCTTGAATAATGTGCGCTAAACAGTTTAAAAGATCAGAATAGTCATTGCAGTTGATAATGGCAGTGTTGACTACACTTACGGAAAGGTCATTGTCGGGAGAATTATGTACACTCATCATATCGTTTTTTTTCCCTTTTCCGAATGAGAGATATCAACCTTGATAGTCAAAGGAGGCGTGATGTTGGTGAGTTTTGCGGAGGAAAAAACTGGGGAATGTGTGGTATGTTGCCACAGATGTGGGGCATTTCTTATGGAGCCAGCTAGTACAACTTCGTATATGGTTTGCCCGGAATGCGGTGCCCGTCTTGTTGTGTGCGTGAAGAAAGGCAAGGTATCCGTATTTGATGATACTAGATCTGAGGAGGAGCTTGCTAAGAAGAGACATGCTCGATTAACCAGATATGCCGCCAAGATTAACGAAATCGTTAAATAGCTGTGGCAGTTATATCATAACAATTAAATATGGATGAGGTTATCAGGGAGATCACTGGATTGGTCGCATAGATGATGCGTTAAAAGGCTTACAAACGAGTGACGCCTGAGAACCAAGAGTTTGTGAAGAGAGTCGTATTTACTACGGATAGATGCAGCCAGGGAGCATAAGACATCTATTCAGATTAAAAAGGGCCTGCAAAACAGAAGCTAACTTGAAGTATGTTTTTACATACCAAGAGATTTAGTAGTTGTTTTGCAGTGCTCTTTTTTATTTTTGCGCTCTTTTTCCGGTTCACTTCTGTTTTGGGAGGCACCGGAAAGGGTGCAGATTATGAAGAAGGTAAACAGAAACAATGGAGCAATTGATGTAACAACAGTTGGTGGAAGAATTAAAAAGCTTAGAACAGATGCAGGTTATACCCAGGAGGAGCTTGCTGCAAGACTTCATCTTGAGGGGAAGTCTGCTATTTCTAATTATGAAAACAACAGCAGAGGTGTTTCAGCTGAAATGCTTACCCAGCTGAGTCGCCTGTTTCATGTATCTGCTGATTATATATTAAACGGCGATACGCCGGATAATCTTGATCCTATTGTGAATGAAGCAATAGAGATTCTAAACCATCTGAAGACTGAAAAGGCAAAGCAGTCTGCTCTTGCTATGCTTAGGCAGATTCAGATTCTTGAGGGCTAAGGTACACAGTATGTGTACTTTTTGTACACGACTACATTAACGATTCATAAGCCCGGTTTCAATAGAATGAATTATGTAAAGAAGTTACGAAGCGGCGCGCAGCCTAGTGACATAGACACAACTGAATATAGGAGGTGTATATGGCCACTAAGGTTAATTTTTATGAAAACTACGGTGACAAGTCAGCGAGGGAGAGGGCCGAGCTGATCTATTCTAATTACTCTTCCTTCCAGGGAATCATCGAGGATTGCAAGATGAGATTGATCTACGAGATCAAGGCTGAGAAGGAGAGAAGGTGTAGCAATCACAAAGATGAACTTGGAGTCCGTATTCAGAATTTGGGTAGCTACAGTAATCCTACAGCGGATGAAGCGGTTCTTGATGTAATGCTTGAGGGAGCTATCAATGGACTGAATTCAGCAGAGGATGCTTTATCAGATCCGGCTCTGGTACAGGAATTCAAGCGAAGAGAGTATGTCATTGTGATGATGGCTGATGAATACGCTTCTTTCAGAAGACACCTGCATGCACTTAGCGTGAAGGAGCAGGAGATTATCATTCCGCTTCTTAAGCAGGAGAAGGACTACTATACACTTGCTGAAGAAGCTGGTGTAACGGTTCCTGTAGTCAGGAGAAAGGCAAGCCGTATTCATTGCGAATTGATTTCCTACATGGAAAATTATTTCATTGAGAAGCTTTAGGAGGGATGGTCATGAAGGAATTAAAAGAGCTTACATTTCCTCCAGAGGCTGAGGAAATGGCTATTAAGTATGCTGCTTTTGACATTATGAAGCAGCTTAACAAAGAAGGAAAGATAACAGACGAAGAATTGCGATATATCGCGAAAAAACGCAATATACCCGTTGAGTAAACAAGATAATAATTATATAATTAAGCTGTGTCTAGATCTCATCTAGTACAGCTTGATTGAGGAATGCGAGGTGCGATATGGCGAGAAAAGTTGCCATCTACGCCCGTGTTTCTACAGAGCATGAGGCGCAGATATCTGCATTGGAAAATCAGGTGCAGTACTATGATGATATTTTGAGCAGGCATGCGGACTGGACGTTGGTAGATAGATATATTGATGAAGGTATTACCGGTACATCTATTCACAAACGTGAGTCTTTTATGCGAATGCTCAAGGATGCAAAAGAAAAGAAGTTTGATCTAATTGTTACCAGAGAGGTATCCAGGTTTGCAAGAAACACAGTGGATACACTGCAGCAGACCAGAACCCTCAAAACATATGGTGTGGAGGTGTGGTTCACAGAAGATAATATCTGGACAATGAATGATGAGGATGGAGAGCTTAGACTTTCTATCATGGCTACCTTGGCCCAGAACGAAAGCAAGAAGATTTCTCAGAGAGTAAAAGCCGGTCAGATGATTTCGTTTAAGAATGGAGTCCTATATGGCAATGGTGTTCGTAAGATTCAGGACATCATGGAACAGGAAGGGCGTAAGACAGCCACAGGCCTTACCAGATGGCAGTCTGGCAACATCAACAGAGTTCTCAGAAATCCTTTTTATTGCGGCAGAATCGTGTACCGTAAGCAATACGTTCCGGATTATCTGGTTCAGAAGAAAATCAATAATCATGGGGCAGTTGATAAGGTATATGTAGAAGGTTCGCATGAGAAGCTGGTTTCGCCGGAAGATTTTGACAGAGCACAGGAGTTAAGAGAAAAACACAAGTCCGTGAAGACAGACAAGAACAGCAAAGCAATTGGGCAGTCGCCTTGCAAGCATCTGTGGGGCAATAAGCTTGTTTGTACCTGTGGTCATGCTATGAACCGAAGAATTGCTCATAAGGCTAATGATGGAACTCTTAGTTATATCTATCAGTGCTATGGACAGTTACGGACAGGAACTCCTGCAGGAAGACTGAAAAAAGGTCTTGATATCGAAGGTATTTGTGATAACTCATCATTTATGGAATGGAAATTAGAGGTTCAGGCCGATTTTGTTTTTAAGAAGCTTCTTGGAAATAAAGATGCAATCTATAAGGAAGCTATGGCTATGGCACAGGATGTTGCTGAAGTAAAGGCTCCTGAGAGAAACGATAAAGAACGGCTTGAAGCAAACAATCGTCAGATTGAGAAGCTGAACAGACAGCTTGCCAATCTGGTTGATATGTGTTCTGAAGGAGATATTTCCAGAGAAGTCTTCCGAAGCAAGAAAAAGAAATTAGAAGATCAGATTTCAAACTTAGAGAAATTAAATGATGAATGCAGACAACGGGTTTTAGAATTGGAAGATAATGGCGCAAAGGACAGACGCATAGATAGCCTTTCTGAGTTTATCAAGATGACTGCCTTTGATGCCAGGGCTAAGATACCTGATACTGTGATTGATAATTTCGTTGATCAGATTGTTTTTGATCACGGAGCATTTATCTGGTATTTGAATCCGGTATACGGTAATGAGGTATATAAGCAAGATGCTTCCGATTGGAAAAAAAAACAGCATCTGCAATCTTTAAGTGATAAATGTACGTTACAGGCCTGTCCCAGCACAGGCAGCTATTGCCAATGCAGGAAAGTAGAAGAGCGTAAATATTTTTACTTCACGACACTAATCGTTACAAGGGATGATGTGAATGAATACATGAAATATCATGCTGAGTACACGAAGGCGAACCGATTTAAAGATATTGTTTGCAAAATCTATATATAACTTGAAAGGGAAGCGTAATGCTTCCCTTTCTTATATCTCTCGATTAGGACTAAATCCTTAAAGCTATGGCTTAAAAAGGACTTAGTCCTTTTTTATATGCAAAATAAAAATTTTTTAAAGGAGGTTCACTATGAACAACACAGCGTTAGGAGCAGTAAGTAACAAGAAAGAGAACATCCGCTTTATTAGCGAAGCACATGAGAAATTCTACTATGAAAAACATTAAAATTAGAAGGTGCAGAGTAGAGGTGTGGAAGATGTAAAGCAGAAAGCAGTACATATGGAAGCATTGAAAGTAAGAGAAGATAAAATCAGGTAGATATTGGGACGTGGGAGAAATCCTGCGTCCTTTTTTAATGCGGATAAATATGATAGATGTTATAATGTGAAAAGATAAGTGCGAAACATGCGCTATACTAGCAAAAGTTGTTAATTATATAAAGGTGGGAGAAATTTGACAAAAAGTAAAAAGACAAAAATACATAAAAAGGTAGATGGTCAGCTTTTACAGATGAATAAGACATTTAGTAATCTCAAGATGAAACAGAAGGATAAGATTACAGGATGGGTGTATGAAGAATACAAAAAGTATGTAACAGAGCATGATAAAGTACCTGATTTACTGGCAGATGAACAGATTGTTGAAGCTGTACTTGATAAGATAAATGAGGCACAAATCTGGATACCTGATGAAGAGATATACGATTATTATCGAAGAAAGAAACCACAACTTCAAAAGAGGCTGGATAATGAAAAAGTAATTAAGTTTAAATCCTATGTCAGTTTTTATAAGAGTATTGTTGATCAGGACAGGGCATCCGTTGTTATATGCAATCTTAAACATGAGATTATCTACATGAATCCGGCAGCTGTTATCAGCTATGCAAAGCGAGGTGGAGATAAACTTATCGGAAAAAGTTTATTAGATTGTCATAATCCGGAATCCAGGGATAAAATACAGCAGGTAGTGGACTGGTTTGCAGTAGATGAAAGCCATAATATCGTCTATACTTTTCACAATGAGAAACAGAATAAAGATGTTTACATGGTGGCACTCAGAGATGAAGGTAAGCTGATAGGATATTATGAGAAGCATGAATATCGAAATGTAGAAACTATGAAACAATATGATTTATGGTAATATTATGATATAGATTAAACAGGAAATCAGTAGATATTTTATAATCTACGAAGCGTAGAATCCGCATATATTCACCATTCTCTACGTTCCGTGGGTGTAAAACATCTATTTTATATACTATTCTGTGGTCAGAAAGGAGAAAAACAATGGATCAGGTAAAAATTGGAAAGTTTATTTCTGATGAAAGAAAGGCAAAAGGGTATACACAGAAACAATTATCTGAATTGTTGGGAATCAGTGATAAAACAATATCGAAATGGGAGTGTGGAAACGGCTTTCCGGAAGCATCACTGCTGTTACCATTGTGTAATGAATTAGAAATAACAGTAAATGAACTTCTGACCGGAGAGAGAATTTCCCAGCAAAATTATAAGGAAAAAGCGGAGGAAAATATGGTGAATATGATTAGAGAAAAGGAAGAGAATAAGCAAAAGATATTATTAACAACAATTATTGGCGTAATATCAACAATTACGTTTGTGACATTACTATTAGTGGTTTGTTTTTACACAGATGTGATTGCATTACCAATTAAGATTGTGCTAATGATGATTGCGTTAAGTGTGTTCGGTGTTGGATTATATGTTGCAATGTGGGGAGACAGGAAGATAGGATATTTTAAATGCAGGAATTGTAATGAACTGTTTACTCCAACATTTATGCAATATACTATGGGAATGCATATTGCGAGTACAAGATATTTAAAATGTCCTCACTGTAAGACAAGAACCTGGTGCAGGAAAGTCATAACCAAAGAGTGATGATTAGATCATATAGACAGGGTATGGCAACAGCAGGTTGCTTTTCAGAACATGAATTTATCTATATGATATGCTTATGGAGGTGATGACTATAGATAAAATAATAATGTTATAGAAAAATGTCACAAAAACTTAACAAGAATTTTGTGATGGGTTACACGTTTAACCTTTGTAAAAGCAATTTTTTTATTGTACCATATAATCAGAATATAAGGATGAGAAGGAATAAATATGGCACAGAACAGGGTTCGAATCGTGGATGTTGCTGATTCATTAGGTCTTAGTACAGCAACTGTATCAAAGGTGATTCATGGCAAAACCAAAAAGATTTCGGATGAGACGGTAAAACGTGTCCAGCAGGAACTTGAACGGTCAGGATATATCCCGAATATGGCGGGGATTTTGCTTGCGAGAAATAATTCAAGAATCATCGGTGTGGTGGTGAATGACCATGTGAAGTATGAGGGCAGGGTTTTAGAGGATGGATTTGTGATGTCATCACTCAATGCTCTTTCCCACGAGGTTAATGAAAAAGGATATTTCCTGATGATAAAAACGACATCCGACATCAGTGAGATTCCAGTGTTTGCTTCTATGTGGAATATGGACGGTCTGATTCTGATGGGATTTTGCGAAGTCGATTATGAGAAGCTTAGAAATCAGATGAGGATATCGTTTGTTGTGTATGATGGCTATTTTGAAAAATGCTCCAAGGTAGTAAATCTGGTCATCAATCATTATGATGGCGGTTATCAGGCTGGGAAATATTTAAAGGAGCTAGGACATGAAAAAGCATTGTGCATAGCAGATAATTTCATTTGTATGGATAAAGAACGCATCGAAGGATTTCGCAAAGCGTTTGAACCAGGAGAAACATTAAGATGGGAGGTACCCAAGACAGAAAAGGAAAGAATGAGTTTTTATGATGATAAATATACGCAACTGTTAAAGAGCAATGTTACCGCTGCTTTTGCAGTTTCAGATTTTTATGCAGTTGAGTTTATGAAGTTTTTACAAGAAAAGAATATTCGGATTCCAGAGGATATTCAGATCATCGGCCTTGATGATAACATGGCAAGCAGGGAAAGCAATCCTTCACTCACAACGATTCATCAAGAGGCAGCCTTGAGAGCAAAAACCGCAATTGAATGTCTGGAAGCAATGCGCAATGGAGTAGAATGTGAGACAGAAATCGTGTTACCAGTTGATTTAATAAAAAGAGAAAGTACGAGGAAATTATAATGTCAAAGTTTATGAAATCATTGTGTAAAATTGCAATTCCTGTTACATTGCAAAGTATGCTGCAGGCATCTTTTTCAATTGTTGACCAGATTATGATTGGACAGTTAGGAGAAACTAATATATCGGCAGTTGGACTATGTGGAAACTTTTCGCTGTTTTTTTCAGTGGTGATTGGTGCAGTAAGCACAGTTGCGGGGATACTAATCGCGCAGTTTATTGGAGCAGAAGATACAAAGGAGGCATGGTGCAGTTTTGATGTGAGCCTTATTTGTGGAATTGTAATATCTGCGTTGTTTTTGTTTGCAACAGGTGTTTTTCCATCTAAAATTCTGAATCTATATACAGGGGATATGGGGATTATAAACACAGGTGCAATTTATTTCAGAATTGTAGCGTTTTCATATACTCCAATGGCGGTCAGTAATATTTTATCCTCATGGCTGCGTTGCAGGGAGCATGCAACTGTACCTTTTTTAGCAAGCTTTGGAGCAGTCGCTGTAAACACAGGACTGAACTACCTGCTGATATTTGGAAAATTCGGACTCCCACGTCTGGAAATAAAAGGAGCTGCGATTGCAATACTTATTTCGCAGTTGTTTAACCTTGTATTTATTGCTGTTGGATTTGCCTTATGTATCAGAAAAGATGGAGATAAACCGGTATGGACATTGCATTTCAGCAAAATTACTATCAAGGATTATCTGATCATGATTATGCCGATTCTGGTCAGTGAATTTTTGTGGAGCCTCGGACAAAATGTGGAGTCTGCCGTCTATGGGCATCTTGGCACGTCAAACCTTGCTGCCTATACACTTACCTGCCCGATACAGGGGCTTATCGTAGGAGCACTTAGTGGATTGTCTGCGGCAGCCGGTGTGATGGTCGGCAAGAGGCTGGGCAGGAAAGAATATGATGAGGCTTATGCAGAGTCAAAAAAGATTATGTATGCAGGCTTAGCCGGAGCGGTAGCCGTATCGGCACTGCTCATTCTTCAGGCAGGAGTATATACCGGACTATATCGTGTAGATGGCAGCGTAAAAACATTTGGAAAGATACTGCTTATTGTATTTGCCCTGTATGCGCCGGTCAAGGTTGAAAATATGATACTTGGTGGTGGTATCATAAGAAGCGGCGGCAATACCAAAATTATCATGGTGATTGATATTGTTGGCACATGGTGCATCGGAATCCCACTGTGTCTGCTTGCAGCGTATGTATTTAAGTGGGTGTGTATACATTGCTTACCACAGAAGAAATATTCAGGCTGGTTGTATCGCTTGTTATTTTTAAGAGGCGTAAGTGGATGATTAGTTTATCGTAGTGTGAGGTGATGGAGATATGGATTATATAAAAGAAAAACTATATCAGCAGTTAGCAATTGACTATTGCTGTCAGGTTTCGGATATAAAGGATGATAAAAATCATTTTACAGAATATGAAAAACTCAATGGCAGGAGACGGTTTGAAGAAGTTGATGATTGTGTTTTAAAGGTAATTGCTGTAAACGGAAAGCTGATATTTACAGGAAAAAAGAGCGTTGTTGACGTATGTCAAAAGCATTTTTCCAATAAATCAGGTAATTGGTTTATGGATGTTGTAAATTTTAGGAAACTGGATGAAATTTTAAAGGAAGAAGGATATAGGATTAAAACAACCCATCCATTTTTTATTCCCAAGGATGATTGTGTGCATGAAATAAATGGTGTTGAAATAAAAAAATACAATCAGGAAGATATCTTTCAATTTAAAGATGATGACAGGTTTGATGAAGCATTTTGCTTCAGTGAAGAGTCACCGGACGTACTTGCAGTTGCAGCAATTATAGATCATGAGATAGTCGGCATGGCAGGAGCCAGTGCTGATAGTCCTTCTTTCTGGCAGATTGGAATCAATGTGAACAAGAATTTTGAGGGCAGGTATATTGCCACGGGACTTGTCTCAATACTTAAAGCTGACATCCTCCAAAAAGGATTTGTGCCATATTATGGGACAAGTTTTTCAAATCTTGCATCACAGCATGTCGCTGCAAAAGCAGGATTTGAAGTGGCGTGGGTGGAACTGATCACAGAAAGAAATGATGAATTATGATTAATTTCAATAGCAGGATGCGGTAGTTTCTTAAAATATTGCCTGTCTGATAAATGTTGATATAAAAATGATCTTTTTGTGCGTAATCTGGTCGTTTTATGGGATTGGACTTTAAAATGAATAATTCAAGAGTATTACAGTTAATTGCACAGATAGGAAAAATACTTAGCAAGGTGGCTTTTGTGTTTTCAATCATAGGTATTTGTGGATGCTTTGTGGGACTTCTTAGCAATGTATTTGGAAGCGGTAAGGTTTTTAAAATCGGAGGTGTTACAATCTACGGTTTGCTGGCAGATTTTGATGCTTATAATGTGAAAAGTATCAGTGCAACGCTGGTGGCATGGCTGATTGTATGTATTGGGCAGGCTGTACTTGCAAAATTTGCGGAACTTTATTTTCATAATGCACTGATGGCGGGAACACCATTTACACAGGTGGGAGCCAGTGAATTGAGAAGACTTGGAATATTGACTATGGTAATTCCGACAGGATGTGCTGTTGTGGCAGAAGTTGTACAGGGGATTTTGACTGGTTTTATGAATGTAAGCGTAGATGGTTGGATGCAACTGCTGTTGGTTAAAAACACCAGGAATCTGCGTGATCAAAGATGACTATGAACAAATATTTATTGGAGCATAAGCCAGCGGATTGGGCGGTCAGTCTGGAACTGATCAGTACGAAAGAAGCAGTCGAATTCTATAAAAAGTATGGTTTTGAGGAAACACCATGTGAGTGGGACGGACCGGGGATGTTTTTTTTTATCAGGCATGTGAGGAAGCAAGGCGGTTAGGAGCGGATAAGTTGTATATTTCTGCACACTCTTCTAAGGAAAATCAGGCAGCATATAAGGCACTTGGCTGTGTTCATGCAAAGGAGATTAACCCAAAACTGGCAGAGGAAGAACCCTGTGATGTACAGCTTGAATATGTCCTTGACTAAAGCTGCTTTCTATGAGAAGAATAATTATGCACTCTTGGAGTCTTCTAAATGAAGCACTCAGAGAGTACATTAATTGTATAAGGGAGTGGATAAAGAAATGAAGATTAGAAAAATGGTAATTGAGGATTATGAAAAAGTATATCAGTTATGGGTGTCCTGCGCAGGGATGGGACTCAATAATCTGGATGATTCTAAAGAAGGAATTGAGAAGTTTCTGAAAAGAAATCCGGACACCTGTTTCGTGGCAGAAGATCATGAAATTATTGGCGTGATATTGGCTGGAAATGATGGCAGGAGAGGATATATCTATCATACGGCAGTACACCCGGATTATAGAAAACAGGGGATTGCAGCAAATCTGGTAGAGTATGTAGAGAAGGCAATGGCAGCATTGGAAATCAACAAAGTGGCTTTGGTAGTGTTTGACCGAAATGATACTGGAAATTCATTTTGGGAGAAGCAGGGCTTTACAGTAAGAGATGATTTGATTTACCGCAATAAAGCATTGACAGATATTGACAGAATAGATACGTAATAACAGAGAAACGTTTGGAGAGTGTATGAATATTTTCGAAGATACTATGTCAGAAATGACATATGAACAGGTCGAAAATTTAGTGGTGCAGGAGGCAGTCGTATTGTTACCGATAGGAATTATTGAGGAACATGGACCGCATTTGCCTCTGGGAACTGATATTTATCTGGCATATAAACAGGCACATGATGTCTGGGAAGAATTAAATGCCATGGAAATTCCGTGTGTGATTGCACCGCCTTTTTATCTTGGAGGAGAACAGGCGTTGACCAGACATTTTCCAGGGACATTTGCTTTCAGCGAAGAAACGATCATGGCATGTATCAAGGAATATCTTGAAAATCTCGACAGATTTGGTTTCAGAAGAATTGTAGTTTTTAACGATCACGGAGATGGATTACATATTTCGGCAATTGTAGAAGCCATAAAGAATGCAAACCGGAATTTACTTCTACTTGGACATACAAACTGTTGACAGTAAAGCTCCTATATAGTATTATTTGATAAAATACTATATAGGAGTTTTTGTATGAAAATGAATGGCGGATTTCTTGTTACCAAAATAAAACAGCTTGGAGATCGAATCTTTGAGAAGATTCTCAGCGAAAAGAATATTGATGCGTTTAACGGAGCCCAGGGGCGTATTCTTTATGTACTGTGGCAGGAAGATGGAATCTCAATCAGGTCACTCTCGATTAAATGTGGATTAGCGATAACTTCTCTTACTACGATGCTGGAAAGAATGGAAAATCAAGGGCTGATAAGACGTGTTCAGTCTGAAACGGACAAAAGGAAAACACTTCTGTTTCTGACTGAGAAAGCACATGCCTTAAAGGGCGAGTACGATTCTGTATCTGATGAGATGGGCAGTATTTACTACAA